>Ga0065711_1000278_pt1 | contig 75859 bp, 45 predicted proteins | sample Hoacrofraction12_FD_59098 | JGI IMG/M metagenome (GOLD analysis project Ga0065711, IMG submission 59098) | Hoatzin crop microbial communities from Cojedes, Venezuela - Epithelial fraction 12 v2 (version 2) | ecosystem: Host-associated > Birds > Digestive system > Esophagus > Crop | place... | reverse complement strand
CTCCTGCGATGACCCTGGCTCATCGTCATCCCTCCCGGAGCGATCTGCTCTCTTTGCATCTTTCTTTAGTTTTACAGGGGCGACTGCTACTGGCACAGGTTGGTTTTTGGGCTCAGCTGCGGTGCCTGCAGCCGGAGCTGGAGCAGCTGCCGTGCCTGCCGGGGAAGCCAGGACAGCGCCAGTGGCTGCAGCAGCGGTGGTGCCAGTCGGGGGGGGGCTGTGACTGCCTGCTGGGCTGGAGGGGCTGCAGGGCTGGCTGGGGGATCAGCGCCAGTTGCAGTGCCTGTCGCTTCGTTTCGCCCTCTTTCCCCTTTAGGGCACTGAACAGTGTTGAACAGGGAAGTTCGGTAGGCGTTGGCCACACCCCAGCATATTGCTGTGATTTGTGTCTCTCTGGAGTTCCCAGGGTGGCAGCACGCTTTTTGCAGATATTTTTCTAGTTTGTCGGGATTCTGTACTTGCTCAGGGGTGAGTTTAAAACACACCGGGAGTGCCCACTGTCCTAGACACCTGCCCTTGCTGTCCCACACACCCAGCCACTCAGAGCTACCCAGCCCCAGGGCAGGTCTCTGCACAATGTTGTTAACTACTTGTTCAACCCTAAACAAGACCCAAAACCCATTCAGGAGGCACAACAATAGCAAGGTACTGGCCTGAGCATCCCACAGGTACTCAAAATTCTCAAAAGCTGTTAGGACCAGCCTGAAGGAGAGAGGAGGGGTGAAAGAGTGGGGGAAGGTATCCTCTTTGATTTTCCCCACAGTTTGGGTTCGATTATTAGCAAATTCTAAGACATAGGATCCGAGGTATGGAAATGACCGCAGTGCCGCATGCAAATACAAGCCTGATTTCATGCACAGTGATGTTATCATGTCATAAGTCGATATCGTACAGTACAGCAAAATCGTCATCCTGATCCTTTTCCCAGCGATGATGAACAACACGGCAATGAACACATACTGCAAGTAAGGGTTCACATACCACAGCCATCTGATCAAAGTCAGCAACACTTTTTACCGGTGACTATTTAAGTAACACAGTAAATGCATGTAATAAATTTTAACAAAATCTAAGAAAGTTGTTTTAACACACACTGCTTAGCCCTGCCATTACCCCCACCCCATGCTGGGCGCCAAATTTAATGTTATAGTTTGGCTGTGACCGGCAACAAAAGGGCCACGCGGCCGCCCCTCCCCCCACCGGGGTGCAGAGAGTAGAAAGTAATAGGCAAAAAACTGGTGGGTCGGGATAAGGGCAGTTTAACAGAACAGCAAACAAAGGGAACAGTAACAACAACGATACAGATAAGGAGAATACACAAAACAAAATAGCAGAATGCATAGAGCCACTCTCACCGCCTGCCGCCCGCTGCGCACTCCCGTGCTGCGGCTGCCTTCCCTCTGCCCAGCTTCCCCCCCAACCAGAACCCAGCATGATGGCACATGGTATGGAATACCCTGCTCTGTTTGGCCAGGTTGGGTCAGCCCACCTGGCTTCTGGTGAAAATTAACCCTGTCCTGGCCAAACCCAGGACAGGTTTTTATAAGCAACGGAGCTCAAGTTTGTGCAAATGGAAGAAGCTGAACCACAACTATACCTGGGCTCCCAACACCTTCAGATTCTTTTCCAGTAGGAACTTTCTTTTTCCAGGGAGAAGTTAGTGCCAAGGTGGCAGATACCTGTTGCCTCACAGGCAAAACCATGTTAGTGTCAACAGAGACAACACTATGCACTAAATTTGTCTGCTTTGTCAGCAGATATTGCCATAAGAGGCAGTGACAGCACCGTTGTATGCCGAGAGCTCCACTTAAGAAGCTGCTGCTGCCTCTGTTGTGATCTAGGTTTTGAAGTGAACATGTTCAGTCTCCACTGTAGCCTCCTATCAGGAAACATTATTTGAGTCAAGACCCACAAGGGTTTAAGGGAGCAAACTGTCGTTTGTTTGACAGTCTAACCTCTGAAGCATTGTTGGACATAATTAGAATATTGGTACTCTAGAATTCAGCCTCAGGATGAAACACACAAGTCGCAGCAGAGGCGAAGTGCTGTCATGCAGCTCCTGGCAATTGCTGGTGTAGTTGTTGCTTGTTATGTTAATTATTGTTGATCGATTCCTCTTTGGAATAGTTCCACTGGTATCCTAAACTAGCTGTGACCATGTTGGAGAGATTTCATCTCTTGCTGCTTGCTAGTAGAAGCTGATACAAAACCGAAAGCAATAGTAACACAGCTTGCTTATAGGGATACTATACAGAGTTGGGGGGGCGTTTCACAGGCTCCTGAAACCTCTGTAGTTAGGGAGGCAGTGTGATCATTGTCAATATCTGTTTGTTTTATGGAGAAAAGTAATTGTGGGTGGAAGCTGGAGAGAATTGTGCTTGAGCTGTGTTAGTACACAGGAGATGCCGTGTCCTTGAAAAAATAATGTACTTAGCAGTTGCATATTATTCATGTGCTCATCTGAACCCTAAATATTGGGCTGCTGCAGTAGAAGTGGCCTTTCCACAGTTGTGAATTCAACTTAGCCAAGTTAAACTGTACTTTGTGACCACAGTGAGCAGCACATCCCAGGCAGCATAGTAGTCTCCTCTCTGATATTTTAAATAATTGAAAACAAGGAAGCACGAGAGCATTGAAGTACCATTACAATAAATATGTTCTTCATGCCAGAAACGTAACTTAAAAATGACTGAGCTTTTTTTACTGAAACTTCTCGCGGTTCAGCCTAAGGCAGATAAAGCACATAAAAAAATTTCAGCTTAAGTAGACATAAACATTACAAAGCACAGAACACATGTAAGCAGGTTTAATAAGCAGGAGTTCAAGGTGGCATTTGTGTGCAATGCTGCTTGCTTTTCCTTTAAGAGTACTTGAAATTGTTTTTCTCCCTTCTTCTTATCTTGCATTTTTTTCTGTGTTTGCCGTGCTTCCTGAAGTGTGACATCACTTACCAGCAAGTAGCCTATCTGGAATACGGGTTTGTTTATTTTCAAGGTTTTGGTTTATTTGAAGTGATTAGTAGTATTAACCAGTTCATCAGTTTAATTAATAGATTAGTCTAGAATAATACAGGTCACACACATTATCAAGAAAGGCATCTCCAGGCAGGAGAGTCAAGATAACCTGATATAATTTTTATGTATAAAAGGCCAAAGATTAAACCAAATTTTCATTTCTTGCATGTAGTTTTAGTAATTGTACACTTGACCCTGACAATTGAGACAGAGCACTAGCCTTAGGTTTTTAAGGGTTTTCTCTAGTCCGTGTACCAGTACAGAGAAGCTGTAGTGCCTCTGTTCATGTTAAGTCTTGTCAGAATTTTTTGCATAAGAAACCACATTTCTGAGGTCTAATCTCTTTGTTGGTGTTTTTTTGAAGCAGTTTAATGGCGTCTGAAACCACAGAAGGCATGGGAGGGGAGAACAGATCACAGGGCCTGTGGATTAGCTTATAGATGGCAGTGGCTTTACAGTGTTTGTCTGCTTTTGCTTTGTTCTCTGGGATGAGGTCTAAGACCTGGGATCTAAAAGTCATTCATGGACTCATGAAAATCCTCTGCAAGGACTTTTAGTTGAAAATTTGATCGTCTCCTATTTGTAACTATCATTAAACCTGGTGGGCTGAAAGGTGTTTAAGCAAATTAGGCATTTATATTTGACTGAAAAGTCAATGAGATTTTAGTACATGCTTGTAAATTCTGCCCTAAGAAAATCTGAACCTTGTCAATTTGTGAGCTAAATTTACTCAGTGCAATAAAAGGTATTTAAGATTACACTTTCCTAATTGACATAACCAAATAGAAGTTGAATGTTAGAATCCCCTCAAACTCCTCCCAAACAGTGGAAATGAAATACTCTTCACCTACAAAAGTGCATGTTTCTTTTGGAAAAATTCCCATTGTGTTGGCCACCAGAACTGAAACACAATAAATTTATTTTTATTCAAAGCTTGTTTCTTTTATATGCACGCTGTATGGTGCTAAATCCACAAACCTTATTTTTTCTTAATTTTGTAAGCTTTTTAAAGTGCTATCACAAGTTTACTCTCTTATCTTCCAAATCAACTTCCAGCTTGGATATCCCATAAAAAGATAGATGGGTGGGTGGGTATAGATAGATACAAACACAAAATCATGGCAAGCACAAATGACTGTTTACTGTACTGCTCAATTCTTCACAGATCATACCCTTGTAGATCCTGTTAGTTTTCCTTATTTTTATCTGTCACTCTGTGACTACTTCAGATTTTCCTTGCTGTTTTTTCTTTTCTCAAGTAGTCTAAATGGAGCATTTCAAGATCAATTCTGTGTTCACAGTATCCAGAAAAACTAGTAGCAAAGCAGTAGAGTTGTTATTGGTGGTAGCAAAGTTTAAACTGTGGGCTGATGGCAGGTCAAGCCAAGATTCAGGTATGACAGACAGGGTCTATCTCTAGCATTCTTGGGAAACTTTGATTGGGGGAGGAGACTGCTCAAAACAGAGGTTCAGCATTAGCCGTAATCAAAGGTAATGATGGAAGAAATGGAATTCAGTTTGAAGTGAATCTTCCAAGCACTATTAATGTCCTTTTGCTTACTCACTAATATTTCTTTTGCCACTTTTCATAATCCACAGATTAAGACTGGTGTTTTGGAGGTCTTTTCCTGCTGTGCAAAGAAAAATTCCCCCTAATAGAGCTGCCCCTAATCTTGACAGAGTTCATCTACCTCATTTGCCCCTAATCTTGACAGAGCTCATCTACCTCAGTTTTCACTTTCTTTCATTATCAGGGAGATCTTAGAGCCTTGAATCTGATACTCATCTTTCAGACAATCATAAAGAGCAGGTCAGGGAAGATGAATCATTGCTATTGTTCTTTTCAGCTGTGGGTGCTAGTTTTTGTCCATTTGTCAAGATCTTTGATGCTGCTTGTCTGCAGTCAAGGTTTTCCTGTCACTACTTGCTTTACTACTGAGGACAAATATGTCAGCTGGGCCTTGCATTACCCACCAGCCACCCCTTTCATAATTCAGGCTTGAACTGCCATTTGCCTCCCCACGTGCTGCAGCAGCATGCACATGGCCAACTAAACTTCACTCTTACCAAAAATACCACTCTGCTATCCACACCAAAGCAATACAAACGTGTAAATATATATGCATATGCAAGCTTTTGTAGTTGTGTAAATTTTCAGTACAGTTGATATAATGACAATGCACAAGCACATCAGTAAGCAAAATTATGTAAGAAATGGGCAAAAGGCAAACCAGATGGGGAGTGGAAGGAAGGGAAATGATTTGTACAAAAAAAGAAGCTGCCAACATCAGCAGAACCTGACAGCAGCTTTACTTGAGACAAGTTCCTCCTTTTACATACACTGGGGTAGGAACATCTCCTACTATGAAGTCCAGTCCTGTTCCCCCTAAACTTCTGTTTTCATACAGACAAAGGGGATCCAAGGCTTGACCTCATAAATGTTGATTTTAAGAAGGTTAAGCCTGTGTGAATGAAATTTAAGGGAAACAGCAAATTCCAGTGTTTCCTCACAGGAAACAGCTGTATAAAGGGAAAGATGCAACTGAATGGCTGTTATAGGTTCTTTGAATAGGAACACAGGGCAGGACAGGTAAATATAGCATAATGACAGCCTTATGCTTTGCAGTTTCCAGTGAATGCATCTCAGACTAAGGATGGTCAAAAAAGGAAGATTTTTCAATAAGTAGGGCTTTGGAGTGTGGATTGCAATTCCTGCTGCTATTGCAGCATTCCATCTGCCCTTCAGCAAGTTGTTTAGCCCCAGTCTTTCAGTATTTAATCTTCCCTGTTGTAGGGCACGGGGTAGAGCTGCTATTAAAGATCAGGAGGTGGCACGTTACACTGAGATGAATGCTATAAAGCTGACATCAGCAGCAGATGGCTCCGAGGCCATATGAAATGTAGTTGCAGAAACCACATGAGCAGACTGCATGAGAGCAATTCTGCCAGCTTTAACTAGTCTGGGCCTGGAAGAGAGAGCATTCATGCAATGCAGCTAGGGTCCTGGACCTATGCTACTCCCTCGAGGCAAAGATACCTACCAGGTTAGGTAAAACAACTTGACAAAGGTACCTTGAGACAGAGGTGGCAAAGCATTGAAGTCAGCTGGGGCCTGCAGCCCTTTTGATGATAAGCAGTAATAAAACAAGTCCCTTAATCTTTCTAGGCTATTACATTTACTGTATGTATTTGTATGGTTGCTGTCACCTTTCCTGGTCTTGAAGTTGTTCAGTTTCTCTATACCTGAGATGGAGGCAAGCAGCGCTGACAACTTGCTTTATGGATAGACATAGAATCCAGTGCATCTTGTCCAGTGCACACTGGAAGTCTGCAGCAGAGCAGGTGACAACGCAGGATCCCCTGGTCATAGGTCAGTGCTGAAGCAGATGGACAATTCCTCCCCAAAGTTAAGCTCCCTGCCACACCTGTTGAGGTGCTTGCACTCTGTGTTTGCAGACGGTTTTATTTTTCCTCTGGTCTGGAGATGAAAGTAGCTTTGAGCAGAAGGCTGGAATGTCTGCCTGTGGCAATCCTGAGCTATGCAGAGTTGGTGTCAGAGGGCTAGTCTTGTTTGTATGGGAGCTTGATTAAAGATTAGTGAGAAGTTCTGTTCAAGAGGCTGAAAAGCCCTTGTCTGTGTTTAAAATCGTTAGCAGAGTTTTCCTCCCTATCATGGTGCTGTGTAGCTAGAGTGCTGTTTGATTCATGCAATAAAAGTAGTGCTTGTGCACTTCTGGGTTAGAGTCTAATGGCAACCATAGTAAGGTTTGGAGCTCTGTTAGTGGCAGAGATGAGGTTTGAATGCAGTATCTGAATGCGAACGTCACATTGCTGTGAGAGGCAGAACTAAAATTCCATATCCAAGTGTTGCTAGGTAGGAAGGCTTAAAGTTGTTTTCCTAAAACGATTCCTAAAAACTAAGGTGTTGGAATTTCGACAGCCTTTGTGTTGGCAGCTCAAATCTGAAACCCATAACAAGATGCTGTTTTGGGTCTGAACCCAGAAAAGAAAGCATTTGTGAATTTGGGGTAAAACTCTGGACTTCTGAAGAAGGTGTATGTGGCATTGTTTCCTTGGGGTTTTTTTAAGAAGATCTAAGTGTTTGAATTTAGCTGTTGCTCCTTCTTGTGATTACTAAAACTCAAAACTTGTTGAACGTTACAACAATGTAGAAAGACATGTCTGAACTCTGCCATTTGGGGAACTCTAGTTCTGCTTGTTGCCTCGAGGATGTAGTGAAAGGAGCCAGCCATGTGTAGAAAGGAACATGATTAAAATGTTATTAAAAAAAAAAAAAAAGGTTATAGATGGGTCTCTGCACTCTGCCACTGCATATTCACGTCATGCTAACATATGAGACTTTCTCTAAGTAGAGGTTCTGGAGAGCATTCTTGTTTCTAAGCTAGCCTCCATACATGGAGTTTTGTTCATTTGCTTGTGCTTATGTGACTAGTCACTACTGACTCTCCCACAGGCAGCTTGTAGGGTCATGACCTTGCTCCTATTTAAAGTTTCTGTGGGGAAAACTAGTCACGGAGGACCTCTGTGTAGTTTTTGGCAGAGTCTCAGGCCTAGCATGTACAGGAATCTTTTTTTCCCATCCTGTTTTTACTTTTTATAGACTCAAATAGAAGTATAATTTTTTTTTTTCCCTAAATGCTTGCATGAAAAAGGCCCATAGAGGTTTAGAAGGCAGCTGGCTGGTCCAAAGTAAGGAAAGGGGGGGTGTAGTCAGTTCCCTGTGGTACAGTGATTCAGTGGGAAGATGCTGAGACACCACTTCTGCAGAAGTCCAGTAAGAAGTTGTCTTCATCCTTCTCTGCTTGTTATGCTTCATCCAGCAGTCTTTGCATGGGTTAAGTTCAGCTGTTCTGACTAAATTTTCAGTCTGTAATTAATTCTAAGCTAAGATTCTGGTCTCTTCTTGTCCTTTATGGCTTGAGTGGACAAGATCTCAGTTTAAGAACAGGATCTGTATTTTATTTTGACCAAGCTCAATTGTTTGCTAGTGGTGTGACCCCTGGGTACATGTTTTTTTGAGAGCGTTTCGTCCTCTTGAAGAGCTAGCTTGTGCTCAGGCCATCTATCTGCCAGATGCCAGATCTTGACCTCTTGTTTCTGATGTGCACTGAGGGCTATGAAAAGCTTCTTTCTTGTTATTGCATCTCCTGTAAGATACTTGGTTGTGAAAGGGCATGGCAAGAGGTCTGCCAGGTAAGGTAAAAGAATTGGATGTGGTGACGTCTGCTTTCACCATGAGGCTGTGTCACAGACTGTAATTTGCTGCTCTGACAGTTCTGTATGCAAAGGATGAAGTATGTTCTCCTTGCAGTGGAGTATGGTGGAGCATTGATCTGTTCATATGCCTGCATCCTAGCCTTGAGCTAGAGAGCTGTTCTGCTTCATATACCTTAAGAAATATGAATCATTCAGGAAATTCAAAATGGGAGACTGCCCGAGAGGGTGCTGTGAGGAAAGAAGCAGAATTTCGATACATGTGGGGAGAAAGCATTATGGCTTTTGTTTCTTAAGCTGCATGCCTAGTGCCAGGTGGCTGTTGTCTCTCTTTACTAAAAGACTGCCTTCATTTCCCAGTTTAGTGAATTGCTTCTCAGAGTGCCACAAAACCCTTCCCAACACACCTCATTTTACCCCTTGTGCTTTGCAAATCAGCGTACAATCCATGAGTGTGTCTAGGCCAGGAAAAAATTATTAGCAAGAGAAAGTACTTCCTTGGTTTGCAGGCAGCTCCCAGCTTGGTCCTTTCCCCAGATAAGCAAAGATTTAGGAGGCACACATTCTGTGTACACTAAATCAGTTCTGCAGAAACCACCACATACCATCGTCCTGCTCTTATCTCTGAACTCCACGGACAGGCAATCTCAACTGCTCAGACCAGGCAGGCAGCTTTAGCTTGCCAGTAGGTACTGAAAGTCACATAAGCGTGGAAATGACAGTGACACAATGGCTAAGATGTTATCTCTGTAGCAAAGCCAAAGGCAGTTTCCATGGTGATGGAGAAGCTCCAGGCCACTAGTGATGCAGCTGCTGTGTTGGACAGGATCAGTAGCCTTTTCATGCAGAGGCTGCTCTAATAAAGCTTTTATGTGTTTATGTGGCCCTCATTAGGCTGTATCCAGCTCTGGAACACAAAACGAAGGGTGAGGGGAAGATTTAAGCTGACTGAAGTGGGTGCTGACCTAGAAAGAAAACAGAAAAAGAAGGGTGAAAATGTTGTAAGTCTTGGAGTAACAGATATATATGGCAGCTTGAGTACATTGGATATTCTGGTCAATACTTCACTGAGACATTGCATGCCAGCATTAATAACTCCTAAAGTTCTTATTTCAAATGGGATAGTGAGATTCATATCCCCAAGTCTTAAATCCTTTTCAAAACGTTCCATCAGAATTAGATCCAAAATCAGAATGAGTCTCTTTCTATATTGAGACCAGAAGTTCCCAGGGACTCTGGGGACTCTGGATGATCTTGTGATTTCTGCATCTCAAGTGCTAAAATGTCTTAAGATTCACTTGGTCTCCATTTTGGGTAATAATTTCTCAATACCTCAGCACAGGTACGTAGAATTAATTTCATACTCTTCCTGCAGGGTCTTACAGCTTGTACTTTCACTTTGCTTACTGCTGAGGCAGCAGGTACACACCATCTCCAGGTTCACACACTGGAAATGCACATTTTTCACTTCTGCTTTGATCTTCTACCAACCTGTGCTTTGTGGGTTCTGCAGCACAGAAGTAGGAATTGTGTATAAAACTGCTCAATTAAAATAATAATTTGGTCATTCTGATCCAGAATTTTGGTGGTTTTAAACATCGATTGCTCTCTTCTGAACTAGACGCTGAGAGAGATTTGTATTCTGTCTTTCAGGTGGTGCAGGAGACCGGGAAAAGATGCCTGTCAATCACGAGGCTTTCCTGCTCATGGCTAATTCCCAGAATGAAATGGAAGATTGGGTGAAAGCCATCCGACGGGTTATATGGGCTCCATTTGGTGGAGGTATTGCAAATAGCTCACATGCACATAAATTAAAACATTTCCCTCAAGGTAAAACATATTCTTGTGATACTAGGATATGTGTAACACTGTAAAATCACTGAGATGCCTAGATAAGCTCTTGATTGTCTAAAGTATTTTGCAGCAAGGGGATTGGGTTGATTTTTTTGTTTTTGCCAGAGGGTCGAAGGGAATGGGAGCAGAGGGCACATCCAGAGTGTATAACTGACTCAGTCAGAAATGGATGGTGATAGTAAACATATCAATATTTTCAGTACTCAGTTTTTTACAGCTAATTATGAACTATTCTGTGGACCTTTCTTGTGGATGTAAAAGAGTGTGTCCAGTTATCTCAATTTTCTACCAGAAGGACAGATGCCCATCTTTAACCTTCGTACAGCCAGAGGCAGCAAAACTTTTCATCTAAGTAATGTAGGGCCCAGCTGAGAAGAGAGCTTTCACTGGCTTCAGTGGGGGTGTAACCTGAGGAAGAACAACAGGGTCAGGCTGAGTGAACACTTGTGAGATCATACAGCTGTTGACAATTCCTGTAGTTAAAATGAACAAAAAATCCAAACTCTCAGTGTTGATATTATACCACAATCTTCAAATTCTCAAGCCAGTAGATTAGATAGAAGGTGTTATTGTGGTTTAGTGTAGAACAAGGGTTCACGGATGTTTTCTTCTGGGTTCACTGCCAGTCACAGCAGCTACTGGCTTGGTACTGGACACTCTATGCTTTAAAGTGACTTGTGTGCTACTGAAGGAGTTCGTCCAAATAGCTGTATCATATACAGACAGTGGTATAGACCTCTTTTGAGAGTCAGAGATAAAAAAGTGCCAGAGAAGGGTTAGATAATACAATTACATTTGCTGAAATGAAGTTACTAGTTTTCCTAGAACTAGGGGGAAACAAAGTGACCTTGATGAAATTGAGGGAGGCTCAAGTACCACAAGGTCTCTAAGAAGACCCAGTCTTTGTTAGTAACTTTTATCTTAGAATTGGTGGTTTCTTTTTTTTTCTTTTAAGTGACTCATGATTTGGAGTCTCTGTGTAGCAGCACTTGGTTTGTCTGGAGGAGATACAATCTCTATGGATGATGTAGTTTTTTCCTAGGTCCTTCTTTCACTTAGCAGAAAGGGTCAGCGTACAAAAGACAGCTTGTACCTGATTCTGAGAGGTTGCATGTGATGCTGTTGTGCTGTGGGCAGAACAAGCCCTTTTCACTAGTAGAAACTGATCTACCATGATTTCTTCTCAAACATGTGTATGTGCTTGTTTTGCTTTCCTTCTAAAGGAAGTCCTCAGTGAATGGTCTTCTAAGACTCTGAGCTCAGTGCAGGTCCCTGCAATTCCTCCACCAGAATTCTCAGAATCTTAGAGATGGTATTTCTGTGGCTATTTGTAGTGAACCTTGTAGTGTGTATTTTACAGCTTTGCTACGTACAAACTGTGAGGAAAAAGGAGACATTCAGTCATGACAAGCTGTATATGTTCCAGCCACAGCTTCCTTCTTTAGAGCATGATTTTGTCAGCATTGCTGGTATCAGTGCAGATTTGGCTTCTTTTTGTTAGTGTTCATGTTTTGTCAGTCTCTTGGAATAGTTCCAGAGCAAGCATATATTTTAAAGTATTAAAATAATAAATAATTAAAAATCCTAAGATTTTAAAAATAAAAACATGAGGATGGCATAAAGGTAGGGATGGATTTCTTTTGTTTGTTTCTGTATGGGGGCAGTATTTTTCTAATTGATTTGCTCTTTTTCTGTACCTCTAAACTTCTCTGCAAAGCTATTGGATAACATTTTGTTTTTCCTTTAAATGAGGCAGATACTCTTAGTCTTACATTTGATTCCAGGAACTGGACCTTTATGAAATATCAAAAAACGTAGCATGAAATGATGAGAATGTGAGAGCTGAGCAGCACAGGAGGGAATACAGCAGCGCAGGGGAGGAACACAACAGCTGCTGTTTGTTACTGTTTTCACATATCTCAGATTTGATCTGGTTCCATCAATGTCAGCATAAAGGCTGCTTCAGCTGTTGGTGAGAGCTGGCTTAAGCCCTCTAGAAGAAAAGCATTGTCATTTGCAGAGTTGGAAAGAATTGCAATTGTATATTGACATTTTTCCTCTATTTGTGGATAAAAACTACCCAAGAACATGGGTACATCCTGGGCGGACAGCCCGGCCTGAGCTGTCTCCCTAATACTCAAATGCATCAGTCTACAGCTAGCTTGGCTATGTCCACTTTGAAGTCTAAGCTGCTTAAACAGATTTTTATGCTATGGTTTCGTCACTTCCCTGAGCTGACTGAAGTGCTAGCTGCTGTGAGGAATGGTCTTTTCCCACCTTGCAACCATGTGTTCCCACCACGTTTCACTCTGCTAATACTAGTGGCTATGCAGCTGTGCAATAGTAAATGACCTGGCAGGAAAAAAAAGGGGGAGGATTAGTTTGTGGGTGGATTGGCTCCCTGGCCCTGCTAACCACTAATAGTTTCAACAGAATGAGAACTGTGGGGAGAGATGATGGGGTGGAAGAGGGCATGCTTGCTCATTCTGACTGCCACCCACACATAAGTTGGCTTAAAGAAACCATGGTGCTGCATCCTCAGTGCCTTTGCACTTCATAAAGTATTTATAGGAATGTCAATAACTAGGAAATCGTTAAGATATTCAAACTGTTGTTTCCAAATGGTTTTAGCCAGTTTGGGGAAATGATCAAACCTACTCCTCTTCCATCAGAATCAGAGCCAGGCAATTTCTCTGAGTGAAGCTTAGCTCAAATGTGGGAGGACAGTAAATATATCTGTCTCTGTGCTTGAAGTGAATAATTTGAACTCTGCTTTGTACCACTACTAATGTGAGAGCCAAGTCTTATCTATCGACACTTTTTAATATGTGAAACTAAAGCGACGGGGGGAGGAATTAAAAAGCAGGCTTGGTTATTAATATGTAAATATCCAGCCCTGCAGAAGGTTGATATGGTGTAGAAGTGAATTATGCCAAGATAAAAGGGGAGGCTTAGCCATGTTTTAATCTTTGCTAATGTATTGAAGAAACATAAATCAAAAAGGTTGAGGGTATCTTCTTATGTGTTGATGCGGGCACATGAACTGTGTTTAAAGGTGAACAGCAAAGGCTTCTTAAAATAAAACAGATAACTCCCCAAAGCTGCTGAGGAACCCAAATTATTAACAGGAGACACATACAGGCTTAAAAGCCATATGAGATGTGTGCTTTGAAATACACTTCAAATGTGGCCTTAAAATAAAATCCTAGAGTTCCTAAGTCTTTTGAAGAACTGTCTTGTTTATAGGAAACATAATTTCTAACAAGTTTCCCTGAGTTTCAGGATCCTGCATTCTTGAGTCTAGTCCATCTCATTCAGAGCAGAAGATTTTGTAAACTGAGATTTGAAAGTACTCTGTATGTTTTGGTTATGTCTTTAAGAATACAGTCTGTGACAGGGGCTCGGTGAAAGTGAGTTTTGGAGCACGTTCTGACAGAGTGAATAAAACTATTCCCTATGATCCTTCTTGCCTCCATGATGAACAAATTTTGCTCTGAGTTTACACTACTGAAAGTTTATCTGGAGAGTCCCTCTGTGCCTTACAGTCATGCTGTTCTGCAGCTGCTCTTCAAAGTGGAGTGCATGTAGCTGTGCCATAGTGCTAAATGCAAAAGTTTCATGGCCATAGGCTTGGGTGACAGTGGGCCTGCCAGTGTCCTCTGAAGGTGGATGCACTGAAAATGTTTAGTGTAGTTGGGGACAGAGGAGGTAATTCCTCACTCTGTACGTGTATGGTGGGGCTGTACATCTAGTCCGAAGAAACACAGCCACTTTAAGGAAATCCCTTTCCAGGTGCTCTCCTCTCAGTTGGCATGCCTTTCTCATTTTTATCTTGCATCAGATGTAAATTATAATGTTTTTGTGTTTAGGACTGATTTTTGGGCCATGAGGTACAAAAGCTGAGTTTTTTGTTGCCTGAGTTGAAAGCTGAGTGGCATAACTCTCTCTCATAGCTCAGCACATGACCAGCACTGCATGTGGACAGAATCATTCTGTGTTAATCTTGTGTTATGTTTGTGTTTGTTTTCTTCCATTTACATATTCTTTTTTGCCATGAGAAGTTCCTTGCCCCTTGCTAGTACTGCATGTCACAACCCCTTTCTTTCTCCATTACTTAATCTGAATTTCTCCTCATCATCCCAAGTTTTCATCAGTTACTTGTGATGGAGGGGAGGTGAAGCAGTTGGAAGGGATGTGCTTCCCTTAGGCAAATATGGAGTAGCTTTACCCTGTGACAAAGAAATTGTGTTGCAAGAGCTCCATGAGTGGTTTCTCCATTCAGGAGGAATAGTCACTTTTTAGCTGGTGGGCTCTGAAGAAGTATTCACTGAGGAGACCACTCTACTATCATTAATTCCAATCCTCTTCTCCATATAGACAAAACATGATGTGTGGATTCTTCATTCTTCCGCCAGGAAAACAGTGCAGAGAATGCTTTTGCTGGCAATCAGGACCCTGTGCAGACCACGTCTTGTATTACAGAAGTGCAAACCAGGGTACAAGTCTCTGAGGTGTAATTTTAATACCTGGCTCAATGTCATTATGGATAATGGGAGAATAGCCCTACATAGGCCTAATTAGAGATCCTGTTTTAGATGATTAAATGTCTTTCAGACAACATCTTTCTTAAGAGCAGAACGTGACTGTTTTGAAGGGTCAGGTATCAATATTAGATGCATGTCCACCAGGATCCCAGACTGTTTAGGATCTAGGATATGATGTTAAGTCTTGGGAGTCTGAGGTTAAATTTATCCACCTGTAAGATGGGGATTTTCCAGTAAGAGCATCACAAGCATAGAATCATATCAGTGAATTTAAGATGCTAAGATATCACGGTAATGAAGAAGAGGGAGGTGACTTCTGTTATCTACTCTGTGTGAAGACAGAGAGGAGGTTTCTGCTCCCTGTCTTGCTAGAGGGCTTTCCGAGAGTGACAGTCTTGAGTAGGATTCCTGGCTGGGCCAAGGGAAGCCTCTTCATTAGGTGGCAGGGTGGTCTTCCCTCTTGCAGGCTCCCACAGGTGTGTGGAGAGTGACTCTGGGTGTTTATTTGGCCTGATAATGTGCCATTATCTCTGTACAGAGACAGCTGGCACATGATGCAGCTTATCAGTGTTTGCTCTTCAGTGTTGGCTCGTGTTGGGAGATGGGCCCAACCAAGGGAAGAGGAAGAGAAAGATGACAGGGGTTTTGAGTTCAGATATCTGCCCAGGAGTAGGAGCTGCATGAATCATCTGTGAGGAGGTGCTGGTTAGCCTTACCCCAGGCAAAGGCAGCATAAGCAGAAGGTACACTAGTGGATATAGAAACTGAGACAGAGTAGAACTGAAGTAAGTTGGGAGTGGTTCTTGCTGCTGAAATTGCTTACAACAGAGAAAGTTTTAAGATCCATTTCTGAGATCTGATTAAGTTATTTTTTCTAACTTACCTCTGTCAGATATATCTGTGGCTTCCATTACTGCTTTATAACCAACGTATTTTACCATCATGATGCAGCTTTGAGGTAGGGAAAGGCTATTGTCTTCATTTTTTAAAGGAGTAATCTGAGGTATTGAGCAATGAAGTAACTTGCCTGAGGTCACTATGACTATCTGTAAAAGAGCCACTCTGAAGGCATAACTCAGCAAGGCAAATAGAAGGATCTCAACCCTGGACCTCAGGAGAGCAGACTTTGGCCTTCACAGCTATATGCTCTATGAATCTTGTCAGATATGGTCCCGGAGAGAAGAGGGGTCCAGGAGATCTCATTGGTTTTTAAGGATTTCTTCCTCCAAGCTCAAGAACTGTCCTCCCCCATGTGGCCGAAACCAGGCAAAGGTGGCAGAAGGCCTGCATGGATGTACAAATAGCTCCTGACAAAGCTCATACCTGAAAAGGAAGCGTAGAAGAAGTGGAAGCAGGGACAGCTGACCTAAGAGGAATATAGAGAAACTGTATGAACATGCAGGAATGGACTTGGGAAAGCTAAAGCCCACCTGGAGTTGAATCTGGTGGGGGCTGTGATGCCGTGAGAAGCCGGAATTGAAGACTCAGTAGTCGGAAGACTATTAAGCAGGTATTCTTTATTATGGCACCGGGCACATGGGGGATCTCTCCTCCAAACGTGTGCACCAAAAGGACACACTTACTAGGTATTTATGCTATGTTAACATACACATTCATTACATTTGCAAGAAATGCTTATCATAGTTTTACCGAGAACTCATTAGTATATGGTAATGTTATCATTGTGAAGGGCAACAAGAAAGGCTTCTTCAGGTATATCAGCAACAACATGAAGACCACGGAAAACATGGGCACACTACTGAAAGAGGCAGGAGACTTGATGACAAAGGGCGTAAGAAAGGCCAAGGTACTCAATGCCACCTTCACTTCCGACTTTACTGGTAAGATTTGTCTGCATCATTCTGTAGCCCCTGAAGCCACTGGGAAAGCCTGGAGCAAGAAATACTGCTGCTCAGTAGAGGATGATCGGGTTAGGGAACACTTAAAGAACATGGATATACCCATATCCGTGGGACCGGATGGGCTGCATCCACAAGCACTGAGTGAGCTGGCCAATGTGTGAGGCCACTACTGGTAATCTTTGAAAAGACATGGTGATTGAGGGAGGTCCCGGAAGACTCCTGTCTTCAAGAAAGGCAGGAAGGAGGACTTAGGGAACTACAGGCTGGTCAGCCTCATCTCTGTTGCTGGGAAGGTGGTGGAGCAAACAAATCCAGAAATAATTTCCAAACATATGAAGGTTAAAAAGGGAGTAGTCAGCATGGATTTATGAAGAGGAAGTCATGCTTGACCAACCTTCTATAATGAAATGGTTGATGAGGGAACAGCAGTGATTATTGTTTGTCTTGTCTTAAGTGAGGCTTTCAGCACTGTCTCCTGTAATATCTTGATTTACAAATTCGTAAAGTACAGCCTACATAAATAGACAGTGGGGTGTACTGAAAACTGGCTGAACTGCTGTACTCAAAGGATTTTTATCAGCAACCCAAAGTCCATCTGAAGACCAGCCGTTAGTGATATACCCCAGGGGCTGATACTGGAGCCAGAACTGCTTAACAGCTTCATTAATAACCTGGATAATGGGACAAAGTACACCCTCACCAAGCTTGCAGAGAATATTGGGAGGAATGGTTGGTGTGTCAGATGGCTGTGCCATCATTCAGAGGGACCTCAGCAGGCTGGAGAAATGAGTGGACAGGAACCTTATGAAGTTCAATGGAGACTAATGCAAAATCCTGCACCTGGGGATGAATAAGTGTAGGCAGCAATACATGTAGGGAGCTGACTGGCTGGAAAGTGGCTTTGCAGAGAAGCACCTGGGATGCTGTTGAACAACAAGTTGAACATGAGCCAGCAATGCAGCCTTGTGGCAAAGAATGCCAACAGATTCCTGGGCTGTGTAGGAAGAGCATTGCTGGCAGTTTGAGGGAGGTGAGCCTTCACCTGAGCACTGGTAAGACCACATCTGGAGTGCTTTGTCCAATTCTCGGCTCCCCACGACAAGAAGGACGTGTGCTTACTGGAGTGAGTCCAGTGAGAGGCCACTAAGATGGTTAAAGGATTGTGACAAGTGAAATACTAAGAAAAACTGAGAAGGCTGGGATTGTTTAACCTGGAGAAGAGAAGGTGCAGAGTGGATCTTTTCAGTGTGTAGAAGTACTTGAAGGGTGTAAAACTAAAAGCAAAACTAAAGCATGTCAAGGACAAAAGGCATTCCTTACTGACTTTTGAACATCATAACTTTAGAAGTCAGATGGCTGCTCCACTTCCATATAAAATTCATTAACTTTCACATCTCTTTAGTTCACTCCTTGGGGATATTTCACCTTTAAAGCTGCTGGCTAAAGGCTTTAAGTGACATGCAGTACCAGTGCCCAAGCTTATCTGGGCTCTGCGCAGAGACCATCCAGTAGCCTGGTCAGCTAAGGGAGGGTAGATTTAGACTGGATATAAGGAAGAATTTTTTTACCATGGTGGTGAAACACTGGCACAGATTGCAGAGAGAGGTAGTGGAGGCCCCATCCCTGGAAACATTCAGGGCCGGGTTGGATGGGGCTCTGAGCAACCTGGTCTAGTTGAAGATGTCCCTGCTCTCTGCAGGGGGTTTGGGCTGGATGACCTCTAAAGATCGCTTCCAACCCTGAGCATGCTATGATTCTATGACTGCAGAGAAGGAATGGGTATTCTCGGAGTACTGTGTCAGGGCTTGTCAGAGGGCCAAGTCCGCTGCTACTGGTTTCAGAAACCCCAGGCAGCAGCACAAGTTCTGCACTGCAATGCCGTATCTCCAGGTGTCCATTCACCAGCTTAGTTCCAGTGGCTTCTGAAGGATGATGCAGTTTGGCATCAGATGAATGAATTTGTAGTACTGTTATCTTGGACAGTCCTGGGCACCAAAGAGCAGGCATCCAGAACTGGGGAATCACAGGCAGCTGAGCAAGAATCCTCAGTGCCTCTGCTCGACCAGATAGCATATACAGAAAAACTACAAATAAAAATTACTTTTGTTACATTTGGAGGTTAGCAGGGTAAAGCTTTTCATGGGATTTGCTTGATGAAGTGTATTTTAGTTGGGAAATGCTGATTTGATAAAATGAAACATCACATGGGAATGTTTCCATTTGGATTAAACTTGTGCTAGGAAAGGTTTTTCAAGCTCAGAGTAGAATTTTTAATACAAGCTCTGGCCTGAACTGGTCTTGTACTCCAGAGGTTGTGTAAGCAATTAAGATGTAAAATCTATCCAACTTAAGCCCTTTCCCCCCCAAAAAACCCAAAACTTTGAAAAGGATCTTGGAACAGAGAAGATGACAGGGAGGTCTGATGGATAAAATTATAAATGTAAGGAGGATTTGAACAGTGCACAGTCATGAGGTTTGAACCAGGAAAAAAAAGTGTTTCATGCAATGCACACTTAAGTTATGAAAGTCATTGTTACAAGATATTGTGGAAGCAAAAATAATAAAATAGATTCAAAATAGAATTAGATGGGTTCATAGAAGATCAATCCACCTGGGCCATCAAAGAAAAAGTTCTGGAGGGAGTCATTAGCTTTGTATATCTTGTACTGCTAAGCGCAATCCAGCTTTAGATAAAATATGGTGGGGCTTGTGTTTGCTTCAATAAGAGATTGTTTTCCTCTTCTCTTCAGCTGGTAAGTGCCATGGAGAGGTGATAGTGGCTGTGTTATGTGGTTGGTGGCTACTGCCCGTAACACATAGTCTGACCAGCACCGCCCCCTACACTGGTGGTTTCTCAGGGAAACTGTTCCTGTAGTCATTAGATTCATGCTTGATGTTTGAAAGCTGACAGTCTTTAAAACACTGATGCTTCTCACTGCACGTCCTGGCAGTGTGTGATTAATGGCACAAACATATTCCTGTGGTGTTTCTCAGCTTGCAGGCAAGTATTTTAATTTTCTGTATTAGTCCTTTGATGAATGTTATGAGGATGTGTGCTTACCGAAGGGGAATGAATGGTAGCCTGCTCCTTGCAAGTTGCAATTTCAACCACTTAGGAGCTGAGAACAAAGAAATTCACTCTGTCTCTCTTTTCCTATTTCCTTTCTAAAGGTTACATTTCTAACCCCCACAGCTGAGCCTTTTTTCTTCTCCTCCCTCATCATGTAATCGGTCTTGCAATTTTCCCTTCCTACCTTCTGAGTTGCAGGTCAGGGAAGGGAATGTTCAGCTCTTGACCTTTTCTTGAAGTGTTCCTGAAAGGCTAGCAGGTTTACTCAAGTGTTTTGTCCATTTTACAAACAGGAGCTAACTGCTATCCCTTCCCCAAGCACAGCCAGTCAGGTTCAGCTGTTGCTGGAACTTAGACCATGACCTCATGCTTGGGTGGTGAAGGTATAAGTTAGGCTTTATATTGACTATTTTAGTTGCACAGTGGAAGATAAAGGTAAATACATGGAAATTAGCTAACAGATGTTCGTCATTAATTGAGTTTCAGGAAGCAACAAAGTGAAACCATATACAGTTTACCTGGTAGTGAGTTTTACGATTGCAGGTTACAGATTGACAGAGGTATTTATGATGAAGTTTGATTTGGATAAGCACCCATGTGTTCAGTGTTGATCCTGTCTGCTTTTCAGTGACTGATTGTGCTTAGGTTATCAGCCTCTCAGGCTTGGGATATGGGAAGGCTTGAGGACATAAGCTTGTTCAGTTTTCTGAGTGGCTAAAAGGGGCTGGTCTTCTAAATTTTGGTTGTGAATCTGGATCACAGGCCCTGCCATGTTCCAGGATGGTCAGAAATTCAGATGGCTCGTTTCATTCTGTGCCAGAGACAAGGATCAGCAACAGGTTTCTGACTCCATGACCCTTGCATTTGAACCCACAGCTGGAATTCTCATCCTTCTCTAGCGATGAGACACTGGTAGCAACAATTATACCATGTCATGACTATTTTTTACTTACTAACACTCAGAATTTTTGTAAAACTTTTCTGTGCAGTAGGGACATCAACATGCAGTGCACGTGAAAGAGAAGATCTGCTGGTCGGATGCTTTCTACAGACATAGCTTTGGTCAAGTCTATGGAAGTTATCTATTAAATGTAGACAGGCATGTACAAGAGTCAGTAAATAATAATTTCTGTAAAAGATTTTCTTACATTGTGGGGAGAAGGAAGTTTTCCAGGCCACATTTGTCCATGTCACTTCTTGCTAAAAGACATTTTATGTTATTCTTGATGTTTTGTTTTCTAAATGCTTCTTGCCTTTGTTTAGAGAGAAATAGACCAATAAACATAGGAGTTTGGCTCTGGATTCAGAATGCTGTGGTTAAGTGAAGTTTAGGTCTGTTTATCATCTATTCTCTGTGAGCAAACAGTTACAGTCTCAACTTAGAGCATAAACTGGTCAAGAGTCCATGGCAGGGTAATTTACAGTGTTGCTCAACCAGTTCCTTTCTTGGCATACTTTAGAGAAATGGGAAGACACCTCACACAGGTTAGGCAGAATCCACTGTGACAGAAGGATGAGCATAGCTATTTGCTAACCTTTGAACCCAGGGTGAACTGGTTTATCAGCCAGTAAGCAGAACCCTGTTTATTCTCAACAGATTTCATTTTAGCGGTAAAGATTGAGACCCAAGCACAGAGCAGAGATGGGGTGCGAAAACATTATTTCGTTCAGAGAAGGATCTGTCCAAAGTGTTTGGAGGGGGAGGAAACTGGGAGGGAAATTTTCAGTATAGGGGACATGCTGTTGAAGTCGACCCTGCTGGGTTCAGCCCTGTGACTGATCACCTGTAATTGTTTCACTGCCAGCTTTCAACAGATACAAGGAGGTGTTTAAGTGCCCATGTTTACCTGGGTTAAAAAAATGAGTCTATACAAGGCTCAACTTACTTGAAAATGAGAGAACTTCAGCTCTGATTCTAACTTTGATACTAGACCCTTTCTGTACAAATAGGTGAAGCAATTTCCTAGATCTGAGATCCCTCAGACAGATCTGCTTGAGTATACCTGTATATTAGGTAACACTCTGTGTAAGCCGGTGTCTAAAATTACCCACACCCTATGGGCACTTGCTAGAGCTGTGCAAGCCAGCAAGCTTGCTCACAATCAGAGATCAGGAGGAATATTTTTGGAGTTCATGCGGGTTCACAGTTCCTGTCCGTTGCAACCACATTCAAGACTGAATTTGACCTGAGTTAGGTGCCAAGCCTGAGACATGCCTGGATTTTTGGAGGTTGTGTGAGCTGTAGTGAACTTCCCAGCCAGTCTCAAGGCTTGTAGTGACATGTACAGGCAGGATGCTTTCTCCCTGTTCTGGAACCTGCAACAGAGTAACTGCAGTGGTGCTAGCTCCTGAGAGTATTACTAGGACTATCTCCATACAATGAGAGCAGTAACGAAAATGTATCCAGCTCCCCAGCAGCAAGTTCATGTGAGATTTACTCACCAAACAGTTTTAGAAACCTAAATTCTTCTTTAGGAAAATAAGGGCTGCCCAGTGGTAAACTTCTGTACAGCTAAACAAATTCACACCAATGGAGAAAGAGGGCGTTCAGTCTCTCTCTTCTCCGCTTGGCACATGTGTATGCGGAGACCTCCAGGTGAAAATTTTGATGGTAGTTTATATGCAATTTGGCCAGTTCTGTAGATTTTATTGCTATTCTTGCAGTATCTAGTTAACTTCTGGAGTCTGCAGTCCCTGCAATCCAATAATTATGTGTGAATCTTGGATTTCATTTTTGAGAAATGTGGTTAAGACAGAAGGCAGGATCCAGGTGTGACGTGCAAATTCAAAACACAGAAGACAAATTAAATGTATATAGTGATTTTTATTCCAGCCTCATCATATTTTATGGTCTAAGTCATGATTTTTAACACAGTGCTTTGAAAGAGATTGAGAATTGTTTCATACAAGGAGATAGATCATAACTGTGGAGTGTGTATATATACAGCACAATGTTGCAGTCTTCTCACAGAACACCAGTAGCTGCAGAATTACCATGTGCAGAGCACAACACTGAAGTAGCTGCCATTTTATACTTCAGTTGTGATGATTGTGTCAGCAAGCATGTGCTCCTTCTGCTTTTTTCTTTCACCAGAGCTGTATTTGCACTTCCTTTGGAGAAGAGTTTACATCATCTTCACTATGTCTCATACAACTCTCAGTATTATAAGCTATGCTGAGGTCTAATCATGCTTTGAGTCATGCTGTGTCCTTGGCCACAGAGAGGCTGTGAATTTCACAGGTTAATTATACTTTAGATATAACAATATCCATGTTAAACAACATGACTTTCTATTTCATTGTGTACCTCCTTGTTCTCGTGTTTTCGGAGATGGAAAACGGAAATGGAGACGCGAATGGAAGACTAAATGTCTGCATTTGCTGTCTCCTGGGCTCCCATACCAAACATTGAGTCTCAGGCTCCATAATGCTTTAGCAGATGTGACAGATTTTGAGGCATTGTTCAAGAGAATAGAGCCAAAAATCCTGATGGTGTCTCAGCCATTCAGAAGAAGATTGGTCCTGCTCATCAGTTAGCACTGTGGACAGGCTCTCCCTAACCTGCAGTCTGCTGTCGTCACCTCAACGGAACAGAGGATAGTAAAGGATGAAGAATATCTAGGATCTTATTTGTACCTTTTGTTTAAGTATCTCCATCACTTTCCAAATATGCTTTAGTGGGCTTAAAATACTGCCTAGTGTATTGTCTGGGCTTCTGGAGTCTAGCTGTTCAATGCTTTGCTACTCAAGGTACATCTTGAGTTGCTAAAGAGTACCTGACTACCTTGCCATTCAAGAACTGGAGCTTTTGATCTTGGTACTGCCTTCACCTGTAATGAGAGACAGTAATTTCTTCAGGAGCTTTTGATCAAAACGGAGAATGTAGAGACAGAGCTTGATCTCAAGTTTCCTGAGTTGTGGGACAACACAGTTGTCTCAGTTACTGGAATCTCAGAGCTTGACTGCTGGGCCAGTATCTTTCTTGATACGTGTATTCAAACTGAGCCACAGAGTAGCTAAGAAAGTGGTGGGCCACTAAGTTCAAATGAGTGTGGTCTATACAGTGACCACAGACATGATACTTTAATAACAGAAGCAGATGGGCAGCTGCAGACAGGGGTAACATTTCTTTTTTTCCCGCAGAGGGAGATGCAGTTAACCAAACCTGATAAAATTCCCCAGAAGCTTGGCGCAAAGATTTTGGCTGGTGACTGCTGCAGATCTGCAGTCACATGAGTGCATTTTGTAAATGGGAGGATGGAGGGCTGACTTCTGTGTAACTGCATAGGGCATTGTGTGAAAAGCATTTTTCTTAACTACGGGCTTCTTACTCTGAAAGCAGGAATCAAAGGGGTGAATGTTTTCCTGCAAGTAAGTCCTAGAGATTGGTTCACACCTAAGGAGCTTGTAGTTCCTTCCCCTACCAGTTAATCAGCTGAGCTGTTCATCATCATGCAACTTCTCTGTGAAGGGCTAAAGCAGAGGCTGTAAGCACAAAAAAGCTGCAGAGTTCAAAGACTGTAGGTTTTCCTAAGGTGTGTAAAGCTTTCCAGTGTGTCCCAGAGCTGTGGAGATACTCTCAACAGCACGCTAAGGGGGGGGGAGTGGGGGGGGGGGTGGGTGGTGGTGTTCCCCTCCAAAACGAGGTTTCTGCTTCTGGTGCTTTTCAAGCAGATTAGAGACCAGACCAGGGCACCAGGTTTCCTGCAGCACAGCTAACATTGCCTGTATCAGGAAAGGAATCCAGAGTGTGGCATGCAGACAGCAACTGTTGCTCAGCTTTTCCAGCTATCTAGAATAGATCTGACAAGCAATTAGAGCATGAATATACTACAGAGCCGATGGGGGATGCCTTTGTTAAAACTTGTGACCCATACTTAGCTGCTGTTTACATTGGCGGCAGCTTCGAGGGTGGGCAAGACCCTACCTGCCTGTCTTTCTCCTCTCTCCTTCCCCGTGTGGAGGGAGCCGGGGAGCTCTGCATCTCATTGGATATTTCAAATGCTTTCTGCACAAGTCATAATTAATGCTGAGTTGCGGAGCTAAGACCAGATGTGCTGCCGAGATTATCTCCCAGGGCAGATCGGCTGCTCTCCGCTCTGTAGCGCTGGGTGAATGGAAAGCTGCCAGTGCTGGGACTCAGAATGTGTCTGATGCCTGAAGTCAGGACTTTCTTTCTCTGCCGCTCCTGCTGTCTGACACTGCCTGGTTTCTGCTTGAAGCTCAGCGCCTGTCATGTAGCGGAGTGCTGCACAAGAACGAGAGGTATGAGATGATTTTCCAGAGTTTAGATTCATCACGGTTTTCTTTTCCTAAAGGAAAAGCAGATATTTGAGCATAGCCTCAGACAGAAGCTAAGAATCTAAAAAAGAAGCCGGCTTTACAAAAGGGAAAAGAGTAGGAAGGGCAGAGTCTATGGCCAAAAATATCACTAGATGCCAAGCTAGCATGTGAAGATAGTTCTGGGGAGGTATGTTTCTGTTTGCTTTTACATAGAATGTTTAAATGGATGTATGTGGATGAGATCAGTCGGCTCCTAGTATATGGAGGCTGCTCTTTGTGGAGAATGGGGTAAGAAGACACCCAGTTCTATCACAGACCCATTTGTGTGACCTTGAGCATGTTACTTCAGCAATTTTTCTTGATTCTGAATTATCTGTCATTTCATTTCCTTTCCACCGTTCTTGTATGCTTTGTCTGGCTGGATTGTTTAGTTGTTAGGGACTATCTTTTCTTAGGCATGTACAGCTGCTAACGTGGAACTCCTTTTTCCATTGCTGCTGCAGTAATTCACACAGTGTGTTCTTGGGTGGGCCAGGGGAGGGGGAAAAACAGGTTTGTGTGTGTTTTGTGCTGTGGAAGCATATGCATTTCTGAATGTCTGCCCATGATTTTTTCTCAGTGCTTTCATGTGTGAGAGGGACAGATAAATGGGAGCCTAAACATGAATGTGGGAAGGTAAAAGCAGACGTTTACCTGTGCAGGTGAGCACGTACACAATCTTTACAACCATAAACTGCCTGTCTGTGACGCACCACATGCATGCGCGGGTGTATGTACTGCTGTATAGCAGCATCCAGGTGTGTGCCTGATTATCTTCCTGCACATCTTTTAATGTGTGTGTACTGAGCTGTGCATATAGCTGACGTAGGTGTGCCTGGACTTTTCCCACTTTAAGCTCATATGGAGTCCTCAGTCCTCTCCATAAAGAAAATCTACTCAAGAACTGACTTTATTATCTCTGCATTAGTTTATTTTGGTTGAAATCAGAGTTCTGATGAGGAAAAATGAAGTAGGGAGCATATATTATCCTGCCTACTGCATGTCTGGACAGCATAGCTGAATGTATAGGCTTTGTATGCCTGGAGCTGGTGGATGAGCTATTCAGGCCAGGACAGAGAGCCTGTGTGTGTCTTAGTACATCATTCCTGGCTCGCTTTTTCCACAAAGAGTCACCTAAATCTTTAAAGAACAGAGACAGCTTATTGGAGTAGAGGAAGGAAATTCTGTAGCTCTGCTAGCCCATTATTTAGTATCTCTTGAATCTTTCACAGATTAAGGATGTGGTCCCAGACATGCTTTTTTTTTTTCTGCTTTGAAACCAAACAAAAGGGCCTAGCTATAGATAAGGGTATGACAAGGAAAGTTAACCCTTGAGTTGCTGGTAGCTTTTGGCTTTATTTCCAGCCTAACTCTGTCTGAGGAGTGTGACTGGATGGCACTGGCTCCCCTTCTTCTGAATGAAGAGAAAGACTTTAATGTTTTCCAGCAGGATCATCAAATGGAGTGAAGCGCTGCCAAGTTCAGTCTGAGCTGCAGGCCTCAGTGATTAAAAACAGGCCCGTGCCTTCAGGAGCCAGCAGATGAGTCTGTATGACTGGCTCCACATTAGCTTTTCCTTGCAAGACAGGACAGTCCCTGTCCAGCCTAATGATGCTGTCATATCCTAGTAGTTTCAGGGATGTTTTACTGCATCAGTTTTACAAGCCCTCTGAGACCTAGCTGGAGTGATATGAGCTTTACAGAGCTAGCAGGACACCGCCTTCTCAGTCTGCCCTATTTAGCCCTGAGAGACTCAGGTAGGTGCATCTGCTACGTCTCTTGCTAGTGTAGCTGTAAGAACCCTAGCAGTAATTTTCCTCAGGGTAGTCTTCATCAGGGCCCCCCAGCAGATGCCCAGATGAAATATTTCTGCAAGTCTGCAACTGTCAGCAGCTCCAACTTGCCTTTGACAGTCCCTTCCCAGGCCCACTCCAGAGACAGCTCTTAGCTTGCTCCTTCTCTGAACCCCTACACCAATTTCCTTTTCTAAGACACGGACAAGTTCTGCAGCCACTGCACAGATGAACGATTTCTCCAAGGCCAACTTTCCAGCCCCACTCTAACTGCAGCTCTGTGCTTTCTCTCTCTAAACCCCAACTCTAATGCTCTTACTGCCAAAAGACTTAGCATGGGAGCAGTCTTTCTTCTAGGCAGCAGCTGGGAGTGTCCTTGTCTATGGCTCAGCAGAAAAAAATTGGGCTAGGATAGAGAGAAAGAAAAAGCATAGGGCTGCAGTGTAATTGGGGCTGCAAAGGGAAAGTTGCAGTTACCAGCAGACTTGGCTTGGATAAAGTATTTTTTCTATGCAATACTTGGTGACCCTTTTCTAGTGCTTCCCTAGAAAATTAGGGTTCAGGGTTGAGGAAAAGAGAAAACATAGATCTGCAATTGGAGTTGCGCTGGAGTGGGGCTGCCAAACCAAGGTGGGAGGAAGCCAAGAGAGCTGGGCTGGGAGAAGTCTTTTATCCTGGCAAAGGCTTCAGGGTCTTTTCTTCCCCTCAGCAAAAAATGACCTGAGGGCTGTGTGATCTCACCTGCACAGCCCTTCAGCACACACTGTCACACGAGAAGAAACTGACACTTACGCCAGCTCCTTTCACTCATCATATGATAAGTAGAACAGCTTCATCCTCAGTCGTGTCAGTCTTGGTTTCATGGCTGTTTTTTCTTGTTACTTATTTGAAATGGTGCGAAGGGAGGTGAGTAGTATTGCAATAGAAGAATATTACAGTGCCTTTGACTCCTCCAAAAATAGCTGTTTCCATCCATCCAGGAGAAAAAGTTATTACCAAACTCCATGCCTGAGAAGGCAGACACCTGTAGTAATGTTAATAGTATGGTTGTGAAAGGTCCTGCTGCTCCTTCTGAATCTCAAAGCAGGTCACCCTTCTATATCTGTTAGGTTAGCATCACATTCCTTGACCTCTTTGTCAGTGGTCTCTGGCTTCAGTCAGCTTGTTACCCAGTAGTCTACAAAAAGCTACAGCTATTGTGATCCAAGTTGACTGGGAAGGCAAGAACTGATGTTGCCTGAAATGTATTAGAACATGTTGCTGACCACAGACCAGCCAAGACTAGGGAAAAGTAGACAAAGCTTCTTACTGCGAGTGGAGTCTACGGATGCAGTTGTTCTGTGTGTGCTTGCGTATGTGTTGTCTGACACTGTCTTTGTCCTTGCTCTGAGTTAAGTCTAGAACACCAGAACATGGGCTTCTGGAAAAATATTATATCTGTGCTCTACAGCTGGGGAATGCAGAATATTGCCTCTTTCCCAGACCTTCTCTACACAGGCCCTTTAGGAAATAGGGCCATGACTCAACAAGGAGAGATCTGAGAAAACAGGGCTACTATCCTGTAATTGCCCTGACATGTACTACAGCCTGACCTCCCTAAACCTGTATGTCATGCATCTAGAAGAGTGAATACCATGTATCATTTGAAGGTTTGGTGGGAGGAAGCCTGGCTCAGAGAGTGATGATAGAATATGGAGGTTTTTTATCTCTAAGGTGCACAGGTTGGGGTCTGACCCAAGCTTGCTGTAACTAATGCTGAAGGACCTTGGTTTGCATTGGCCAGTGGGCCAGGATCACACATACAGGTCAGAGGAAGAGGGATAAATTCTCACTAGCAGAACAGCGTGAGGGAGGTGAGATAGGACACATACTCCTCCTTAGCTTTTCAGAGCTGAGGGGCCTGTGCTGTAGCTTGGAACTCTTGTTACCTGGATCACTCCTCTGTGTATTTACAGACATGTACAGACATGCAATGTTGAGAGTAACTCCCCCATGAGCAGGATCAGCAGAGAGGTTGAGAGATTAACAGGCCACGGACACTTCACTTTTTCAGCTATGATCTAGATTAGGAAGTTATCTGAGAAACTGGGCTGATAAATTCTTTCATGGCTGCCCAGCCTCTGTAAGTGCCCTGGAAACCCTTGAACAATGCTGAGCCACACACACCAAGCAGCTCTGCTGTGTCCCATCATGACAGCAGGGATTATGTGATGAGATTACAAAACAACCTGTGCAAAAGCAGAAGGAGATTCCCTATCCTAGAACGTGACTTCAGAAGCACCCATCTCAGTGAAAATTCAAACAGATTAGAAAGGAGAAGTAGCAAAACCTTTACTGTGCAAGAAAATCAATATTGAAAGTGATAAAGATAAGTCACTCCCATGCTTCAGGGCATGCCCTCCTGCCAGGAAAAGGAGGGAATTTGCTTTGAGACTTCATGGCCCTCCAACTCTGATGCTGTAATGCAGTTGTGCAGGCTGTGGTCTAAGGATGGTTTCTGTCTTCTGATGTATAACAAACTGGCAGGGAAAGGAAATTGGATTTTAGGATCCTTCTTGCATGTTTTATTCAGGGAGTTGAAACTGATAGTGAAAGGTTTGCTCCACTGAGGATTTTAGCAGGGTTGGACTGAATATAGAAAGCAGGTATGGTTTGACATGATGTCTCCCATGAAGGACAGTGAATGCTGATTAGGAAACTTCCTGCCAGGAGTTATCAACCTCCCAAGAATACAGCACTAAAATAAAAATGGAAAACGTGGTTACTGGCAGGAAGGTAAGTAGAGCCTTAAGAAACAACCAAATCCCCTGGCCTGATATAAGCACGTATGCATCTGTCAAACACTGCTTCTGGCTGTTGGTTGTGAATACAGTGTAACTCAAATGTTTCATGCTGCTTTTTTTTTCAGACCTGCAGGATTAACTGAGTGCTTAATGCATGATCTAAAGTTCCTTGACATCAGTGGAAATGTTCCTATTGCTTTGAGAAATCTTTGAATAGAATTTCCTATCTGCTGTGGTCTGGTCTCATTTAAAATTGAGTAGATTCTGGGATTCTCTCACTTACTGAATTCTTCTTACCAAAATATGGTTAATTTGGGTGTTATCGTCCCTGATTCCACCACACCTTGTAGGGTGCTAGAATTAGGGTTTCAGAACACAACTCGGCAGCTGTCCTTTTATAGGGAGCAGTCTCCTACTGGCAGGGATTGAGCTAAGCCCTCTGGGTCTTACAGCCTGAGCCCCTTCTGTGTTGTTGAAAAGATCTTCATTCAGCAGCTGGTATTGACCAGGAACTCCAATCTCCCCAAAGAGAGAGACAGTGCTTCATACTTGGTAATGTATGTCTACAGTACATCTGACTTCAGAATTACCTAGGCCAGCCTTTTTTGAGTATATGGTGCTTCTGATATTTTCATGGTGCAAGAAGTAGAGTACACATGTTTTAGTAGGAAGGACTGTTTATTTAGCATGCATTTTATTCTGTGTTTTAATTTTCATTCAGCAATTTTAATTAAAGAAATAGAAATACAAAGCTTGCAAGGTGGTGGGGGATTTTCACAATAGCCAGTTTTAGTGTTGACAACTGTATGCTGTCATGTTAGCAATCCCCTGCTAGAGGGATTGCTACCTCTGGACTGGGCAGCTGCAAGCTGTTGAAGAGCAGCTGTGTGACAGCTAAGAGGTGGGTGCATGCAGAGAGGAATTGTGTTCCATAAAGTCAAAGCAGCCTTTGTTTCGGCATTCTTGGGACAGAAGAAGCAATGGAAGTACAATTACTTAATCCAGATTCAGCACAGCTGCAGATAACCGTAAACATAATCTTAACCCCACCTTCCTTGTCCATACTGAAATATAAACTGGCTTAGAGCAGAGGATAGTTTGAAGCACTCTTAAGCAGAAAAAAACCCTCAACATACAATTGTTAGTTTTAAAGATAATTTTATTCTTCTGAGTCTGTTAGAAACTAGCCCTTGACACATGTGCATCCCCTCCATGTGAAAGTTTCTGTCATTGTATGCCGTGAGCAATAGCCTAAGAAGATTTTAAGCTGACACCCAGATGTCTCTCTTCCTCTCTCTTGGCAGGAATCTTTGGACAGCGGTTGGAGGACACTGTGCAGTATGAGAGAAAGTATGGCCAGCGCTTGGCCCCACTGCTGGTGGAACAGTGTGTAGATTTTATTCGGGAGCGAGGTCTTACAGAAGAGGGGCTCTTTCGGATGCCTGGCCAAGCCAACCTTGTCAAAGATCTGCAGGATTCTTTTGACTGTGGAGAGAAGCCCCTTTTTGACAGGTGAGTTGTCATCACCAATTTCAGGCTGATTTACCTGTGGCATATAAACTCTGGCAGGAATGACCTTGCAGTGGCTATTCTAGTTTACATGTTCTTTCCACACTGTCATTCTCTTCCTTTAAAGTGCCACTGCGGCTTTCTCCTGCACAGTCTTCGGTGAGGAGGCCTTCGTTCAGCGAAGTGCTTGAGCAAAGGGAGAAATTGAGCCCCTTAATCTAGATGGGGCTACTCCAGTGTTTCAGTTTAAGCACATATGGAATGAAACGCGTTGCTTGATTTGGGTGTGACATACTCAACGGTTGGAGGGATCGCACCACAGAAATGGATATGACAGAGGCGAACTAGGTGTTTTACTGCTTTCACAAGTTGCATTCTCCCTTGCCGCAGCCACAGCAGATGTGCCCAGGGGCACTATCTCAACTCTTGCCCTTCCTTTGTCACCAGATTTCAGAATAGCCACCACCATCTCACACATCTTCCCTGGCTGTTATGCGTGCAATGTATGGAATTGGTCAGCATGTTGTAAGAAAGTGCTTTCTGACCCCAGACTAATTCTTGGCCAAAATGATTTATTTTTTTGTCCATAATTTCAGCAGCTGAGATGGAACATTTGTTTCAAAACCGAATAGTTCTTTTGATTTTCAACACAACTTGAGTCAAATGTTTCTGAAATAAAAATGGCAATTTTGCATATTTCTTCCCAGCATAAAAATGTTGACGTAATCACTCCTTGCCTGGTACAAAGGCATGCTGCCTGCCTTTTTGTCCTACTGACCATGCCAATGTCAGGGAGCAGCCAGGGCCAGCTGCTCTGCAAAGCAAGGTGAGCCGGGAGCGAACTGTGGTAACAAGTCTGGCAGAGGTGGTGACACAGTCCAGTGATCACCAGGCAAGTGCATAGTGGTGAGGCAGGTCCAAGATCAGGCTAGGTAATCTGTCCATGAGTCAGGGTCCAGGCCAGATCAACAGGATCTGTAGCCAGGCACAGACATGGCTGTGAGGCAGTGGGAGCTGTCGCTCAGACATGAGATAAACAGAGACTTAGCTTGAAATCAGCTCCCACAGGAAGAGTGTCAGCCCTGGCTCAGGGTGCTACATCCAAGGTCAGCAAGGGAAGAGGGGCAGCTCTCAGCTGCACTATCTCGATGTTGACCCTGAGCCCAGGCAGTCAGACCATCATGAGGGTGGATGCTCTCAAGGACCTTGCAGCCAAATCCTGTCCATACATGTATCTAACATTTCCTTCCCTCTCTCGTATGTACATGCTACCCAGAGTGAAGGTCAGCATTGTGCTAACCTAAACAGTGCTTTGAGAAATGGTCCTTGACCCTAACAGGAGACCTTGAATTCCAGGGCCATTGTGTAGATCTGGCCCAATCTCACTCATAGGTCCAGAAGTGGGATCAGATCTGGGATCCTGACTTGGAGACCTGGCTCCATTTCTTGCTGGAACTCACTAGCCCCGCTTTCCTAGGTGATGCAGGCAGCACCTGGTATATTGCCTGCACATTAACCTAGGGGATCACTTCCCCTGGACTTGCAGCCAGTCTTGACACTGCCAGTAGCATCCCTGCCTACTGCTGCAGGAACAGCCAGTGTTCTCCTGCAAGGGCAGCACAGTTTTGGTCTTTTTCTGGAAAGAATGTCCTTAGAGTTTATTTGGAACATTCTTCTAATTTTTCCCTCCTCTCAGCTTCCCAGACCACCCATCCTTCTTTCTTTGACTCTTAACCACAGTCAGTATTTGCTCCCTAAGTGGAAGCGTCAAATATTTGAAATCACCAAATTGTCTCACTTAATCTTTTCTTGAACAAAATCTTTGAATTTTTAACTGAATGTCTGGGTGTTCTAGTTCAGAATTAGAATTATCCTAATTCTTGTGGAAGTGAACGAAGTTATTTTGGAAAATGCTCATGTTCTGGAACAGGAGTATCTGTGGAAGGAATTAATTAGGAATGACAGTTTCACTTGCATGTTTTACCTTAGTCTAATTCATACTAACTTCGTTGCCATGAAGATAAGCCAAGTCTCCCCCCAGGACTTTTAAAGCAGAGAGCACCTTTATTTCCATAGGCATTTGCACTGGCTGAATAGGTCAGTGCTAAGTCTCACCTTTGACAGGGGCAGTAAAGATCTCCATGAAGGGAATGCCTGCCTTTTGGGCAGTTGATTTGAAATGTGATAACTGAAGTTTCAGTACAGAATTAAAGGAGGCAAGCCTAGGGGTACCCGAGTAGTGTGACAGTTGAGAGTCCCCCAGTCATTGCCTTTTGCTCTTTCTACCATGTCCACTGTGACTTGTAGGCCCAGCTCTCTGGTCTTTGATATGTATACTCACAGATCACAACAAGGGAGAGGTAGTTCCACCCTGACTAAGTTTCTCCTCCTAGCAAGCACAATTTTCTTTAGGTGTAACTAAAACTACGCATGTATGGCCTAGGATACCTAGGCAGCAGCAAATATTTTCTGCAAGTGTGAAATCCATATGCTTGTTTCCAAATCAAGTGCACTGAAAAGAATACCGTTTTTTTTGCTAGCTGCAGTCAGTGCTTTTGGATGTTGTTTACATCTACAGTGATCTTCCAAATGCTAGAGCCTGCCTGCCCCATGGTGGGGGCAGTCTGTGATGACTGATCGTTAAATATTATTTTTAAAAGGCTTGCTTTTCTCATTTGGCTTTTAAATGCATAAGTATATTCTCATGAAAGGATAGGTGTTGCTGTTTTGGAAGCACCTACAGCAGTCTATTCTGATTGCACTTCCATGCTGCTGAAAGTTTGGCTGCATTTCACATGGCCTTGCGGATGAAACAATAACTGCAGCCAGCGGAGCTGCAGCTGTAGTCCAGGCTCTGCTTCTGAGTGCTGGTATATCCACCGTCCATGCCTGAACTCCACACTGAAAAAGAAAAAAAGAATAAGGGTACTGACCTCATTTGTAAAGCATTTATAATCAACTGAAGAAAACCACTGTGTGAAACTGTGGTATTCTCAAATACAGTGGAGCTGTTTAATAGGAATAGCATTATCAGGATTAGTAGCAAGTGGTAGCTTCTGGCAGCTTACTATTGTAGTTTTCCTGTTTTGTTTTAGCTGTGTGTTTCAAAAATGCTTAAAAACATACTAAGCAGAAGAGATTCAGCTTTTAGATAGAGGTGAGGATTTGAAATTCTGCTGTCCCATGGTTACTGATGTGTTTTTCTCAGACTGTCAGGATGATGGTGGGTAGTGGGGAGCTGGTGACAGAATCTGTTTAGACTTTTAACAGACAAAACCTTTGGGGAGGTCATCTGCAGAGATTAAAAAAGTTGTACAACAGGAGACTGGTATGAGGGAGAGGTATCACCATACCTCAAAAGCTGGATAGGAAATTGAAGGGGAAGAACAGGTGCATCTTCATCATGGGATCTGACACCTTAACCCCAACAAAGGAGAGAGAAGAGGAAAAAGAAGTTCCTGGAGTGGGAGAGAGAAGAAAAGCTGATACCTCAGCATAACAGATGGGCTAGGAAATGCCAGATATCCCAGCCTGGGGGAGGAGATCTGACCCACAAGCCAGGCAGCCATGCCAAATGACAGTAGAGGGCCTGGAGGAAATAAAACTTCCTCCATTTTTTCTGAATGATTGACCAGGACATTTGCGAGTGTGGCCCATCAAACACAGGTGGGTGCTCGCTGGGGAGAGTATCAGGCAGGAAGGATCAGTGAGAGGATCAGAGGTTGTGCTGGATTGCACGAGGATGCAGAGCTCTACTGTCAGTGCTACATGATCACTGTGCACTTGCCTGGACTATATGGTAGGCATTCCTGATCCACATTGGCTGAGGAACCTCAGCACCACCCTACCTTAAGCAGTATCACGGGCATATCCCTTCTACTGCCCGTATTTTCTGAGATGCGTTTATATCTTGACAAAATGGGAGATTTCTCTTATTACCAGGTAGACCCTCCTGCCTAGTAGAAACATGTGGCAGAACAGCTTCCTTCCATGTGCCTACTTTGTCCCTGTCTCTGTGATGGACCTTGATGCACCCCCAGTGAAAGGCATCAAGCTTTGGGGTAGTGTGGGTTTATAAATTTCCTTGCCTCTTCTCTATTACAGCAACACGGATGTTCACACTGTGGCGTCACTCCTGAAGCTTTACCTTCGAGAGCTGCCAGAGCCTGTCATCCCCTTTGCCAAATATGAAGACTTTCTTTCTTGCGGACAGCTGCTCTCGAAAGATGAGGGAGAGGTCAGTGATCCTTCTAATCTGCCTCCTTCTACCTGAAAGGTTGTTGTTCCCAAAACTCAACGTAGTGCAGCTTTGTTCTCATCACTCTTCAGTCCTGGTTTAAGTCAATGAAGTTCCTGGGAACCTTACCCTGAATTTTCATGAAGCTGTGAATTGGGTTTTAATATCACAGGCTCCTGCTTTAAGCAGGAGCTTTTCTGAAGTCAGTCTTGTAGCCTGGTGCTTCTTTTTTTCTGAACAAAGCTGTTCTGTAGCATAATCAGCAAGAGATGCAAGGTAGGACATCTGGGTTCCTTTCCCAGCCTTGCTGTGGACTCATTAGCAAGCTGTATGAAGTCACTCCCTTTTTCTGTGTTTTCAGTTTCATATATCAGAACAGCATGTTCTGCTTCCCAGAGTTTTGGTGGATGAGATGTTGATCAGTGCGATGCTCTTTGTATTTCTTAGTGGAAAGGCACTACAAAAGGGCAGGCTATGATATTATCCCAAAATGAGGGAAATAATGCTATGAATACTTCGCCAGAACCTGCTTATGATGTTCCTCTTCGGTTTCCAGGCAAGGGAAGGGGCTGACAAAAACTTCGAAGTCTGTGGCAATCATGGAAATTTTGATTCACTGCTTGGGAGGAGCAGGAAAATTGACAATCTGCTTGATTGATCTGTTTCATCCATATTGTTCTTCTTGTGGAAATGCCTGAGCTCTTTGCTGAATGCAAAGGCACGTTGGATCTGGTCTAATGCGGGTGGAACTGTGCCACCTTCTAAACAGAGGTTTAAAGAAACTGTAAAGGTGGTTACTAGTATCAGCTAAAGAAGTAAAGGCCTCAGGGCTTAGAAGTCATGGTCCACAGTTCTATGCCTTTTCTGTCCTGAAGAGTGTTCTCACATTTTTGTCTCTGGTGAGGACTGTAAAAATTGTTCTTTGCTGAGAGCCTGGGGTTCACTTGTATTTCAAGTGCCAGAAGAATATGGGGAAATTCAGCCCTTTGTGATGCCCATAGGAAAGTACTTGTTTGCATGTATCAAATGTAGCGTATCTGGTAATGTCAGGTTTTTATGTATAAAAGGCAAGTTTGCTACTATTTGTACTCACATGATGCACCTCCAGCCAACTCTGAGAAAGCAAATTTCTATGCATAACACAGCATATTGCCACACATGGATATGCACCTGTGTCTTGGATACAGCCACATCAGTGTGTCAGTGCACTAGTGTTGTCTTTTAATAGGTCTAGGTACGTGTCTACTAGCTCCAAAACTTGCTCTTTTTCTGCCTTATCCTCAGTCAACTCGGGCATCTCTGCAGGGTGCTATGTCATAAACAGCACAACGGTTGTTTTCACAAGAAACAGCAGCATTTCTAAGCCAGTGGAGCTGGTTTCATTTTGGTCATTAGGTGTGCAGACTGGGAAGTTTTGGATCCATTAAGCAGTATTGCACAAGAGTAGAGACACTGCCAAGTTGGGCAAGCATAATTGTATATCAGTTGCTCAGCTTATTAACTACATAGTTTGCCTGATATTGCCTGCACAGGCTGCAGCAGTTTGGGAAGCAATATCTGTCTTAGTTTTGTGGGAGCAAGGCCAGACTCAAATGCCTTGTAGTGCAGTATTCTCTTTGGATTAGAAAGGCGATGAGGAGCACTAGATAGCCAAAATGAAAGCTTACAAAATATGGTACTGCTGATAGGTAGTGCTGACACAAAGGTGTCTTGATGAGCATAACCACTTTTTTTTTTGTCAGGAAAATCTGGACCCTCAACAAGTGTTGTTTACTTTTTCAGAAAGGAAGCTGGAGTGCACACACCAAGGATGGAGAGGCTGTACGTGCACATCAGCATGTGGAGCAGAATGTAGCACAAAGTCATACCCAGCCTGTAGGGCCTGACTCGCCTCTCACATCGAAAGTGCCCCTGCTCAAAAATGTGGTTTCAATGAAACCATAATTTTTTAGCACAAAATGATAAGCAGGGAATTTAAAAATAAAGTGTTTTATTTTGAAAAAAAAAACATTTGGAAACAAAATGCAAGATGTTGTTTTAATTTGAAGTACTATTATGTTTTCATTTTTCACTTGGAAGTTTTGAATGAGACTTTTAGATTCAAAATATCATTTTCTTTAGTTTTCTACACCCACCCTACCAACTAAAACAGAATTACTTAAGGCAAAATAGCCATTCAGATAAAATTGTTGGCACCTCGTGCTGCTACATTGTGACTATAGATAGGAGTTACGATGTTAGCTGGGCCTAATCTTCATCTGCAGCAAAATAAACTCCAGCACTGTTGTAAACTTTCCAGTTTTCATTCAAATTACTTTTTGTCTTTATTCTGCACCAAAGTAATCTCTGGTGTTGGAATGCAAGCAGAAACGTAACAGAGGCCTTAGGTTGTGATGAGGCCTCTAAGTATCTCAGCGGGACTGCAGCATTAAAAAAGATTTGATTCCGATCCCAGATGGCTAGGAGAAGGGACTGAAAATGAAGAGCAATTTTAGAGTAAGAGTGAATGAACGATCTTCAAATCTCTAGAACCTCATCTGAGTCTGAGCTGACTTGACATGGTAGTATTTTGGCCTTCACTGCTGCCTGTACTCTAGAGATGCGTATAGCAGTTCAGTGGGCTGAGCACGTGGCTTCGAATTCTTAAAGAGGGGTCTGAATTTGGGTGAACATCTGAAGTGTTGCTAGTTTTCCAGCCCAAACAGAAGCTCTTAACTGGTGCTGATCTGTTACATACATTGCAAAATCCTCGGATTTGGGATCACTGTCACTCCTTGAAAAGCATGTGTCTGTGGTAAATGAGACATGCAGGATTTTCAAGGAGGTAAGAGTTACTACTGCAAAATACTGTGCTATATAACAGTGTGGTGCCTCTACTGCTTGCAAGACTGGAGCCATACGCATGATCAGTGCTATTGGTTACTAACACAGCAATTTCTAGCTTGCATTTTCCTTTACACTTTAGCTGTGGTGTTACTAGACTGAGCCTCCTGCCATCTGTTGGTAGGTGGTTGGTGGGTACAAATCTGCAGCAGAGCTGATAAATGCTGCAGTGGGAGAGAAAGCCTTTTTTACCCTGGCAGGTGCTTGTACCTTGATGAAGATATTTTCTGTGTAATAACACGTTTATGATTTCTCATGACACAGTACAGATGATAAAGATTTAGAAGCTTTTTTCTTTCAGGTAGCATCTTGCACCTTTAGGTTATGTTTCCCGCTGTTCACAACTGCCTGCAATCTCTGTTCCAAAATCCCCTCTTGCATGCAGTGGGGCCACAGTATTTTAATTCAGAGTGCTTGAAATACAGTGCCAAATACCCCCCTGATTTCTGTATTTGAAATAAATTAGGTTACAGAGCAAAATTCAGAGAGAATTAGGTCTGTTAGCTCACCAATTTCTAGTTGAAACTCCTCACTTGAAAGCTGGGTGACCTGAACAACTGTCCTTAACCTTCACACCAGTAGCAGATGCCCTTGACTCAAATGTTTTCAGAAGTTTAAAAAAGAGGATTGAGATTTTCAAAAGTGACTGGTCTTTTATTGGTGCCTCATTGTCACTGTTAAATCAGCGTAATTTTTAAGCTAAGGAATTAAACAGGACTGCTTTTAAGAATTCTTTTTTAAGTTTCAGTGTTTTATTAGGGGACTGTTTTTGTGCTGGGACGTATCGAATAAAAAAGTGTCTATACCTTCAGTACATTAAGGACAGAGGCAGGAATACGGACTGATCTCTGGATCTTTCTGACTTCTCTGGACTCAGGAAATCAGGAAGATCTTCCAAGAGGCTGGCCAACATAATTCCGTCCCGTACAGTCCTTGATAAATTGAGGGAAATCTGAAATGAATGTCCAGCTGCACTTCTTTGGCTTTGAACCAGCTGTCTCTGGAATTTCTCCACCATTACTTAGCAGCCCTCCATCATTAGTTAGCAGCTATCACTCTTCCCAGATGTACTGGGGTATCTATTTTCCCACAAAAAGTTTAGTTGTCTCAAAGAATAAGCAAATCTCCAGGGCAACTGCAGCATTGACAGGAGGGAGCAAATGATGCGTGGGACTGTGGAAGGACAATAGCCTCCTGAGTTAGAGGTTTTCGTTAGATGATTTAAGTAGCTTCAGGGTTTTAAGTCACTCCTCCAGCAGATGTCTCATTTTATGTTTTAATGTAAAGGCAGAAATTTTATGAGGAAGTATGTCACAGCTCATAATGACTGCAAATGGAAGTAAGTAATTGAAAAGGAAGTAGTTGAATTTGAAAGTTGTTTAGCTTTTTTAAGAAAAAACTCTCCTCTGCTGAGTTGAGCATTACTGCAACGTATTTGTATTACACTCAGTGACTCAAAGTTTCAAATAGGCAGGTGCTGAAAAGGCACACTTGCTGGTACCTTTATACTGATGCCAGTGGGCAGACTTTGAAGACTAGCAGGCCTCACTAATTGAAGGCCTCCACTAAAGTGGACAGGAGGATTTCCACTGATTTTGAGAACTGAATCAAGTTCTGGACATTGGGTTTTTGGTAAGGCAGAACACATTGGATGATGCCTTTTTAAAAGAAAAACCTCCTTGTGTTACCATCTATTGTTCACAGTTTTGACTCTAGAAAGGGGACTTTGTAGTACTGAAGGAAAGTCACATCTGCTTTGCATCATTTATATTAATGGCTCTCCGTCTTGTTTTTCCTGTCCCTCAGGGTACCCAGGAACTAGTTAAACAGGTGAAGAATTTGCCCCAAGCCAACTACAACCTCCTCAAATACATATGCAAGTAAGTGAAATTAATTAACACTCGGAAAAGTTATTAAGTTTTGTGAGGCTTAATCTTATATGCAAATCATTTACTCTGAAAGTATGAATATTCAAACATTACTTACATGTAAGTTACTGCTCCTATAAAACACGTGGTGAATATGCAGCCTGCCTGAAGGAAGCTCTTGATTTATCCAAGAGCATCACCCAAGCAAATTGCTGTCACCCACCACATTGGCATTAGGCATGAGTGATACTAATATGTTATATTATTTCTCTCAAAAGTATTTAAAGACCAGTAAAGAAAGTAATTTTTTGTAGCTACTGCACATTTGGAAAGTTTATGACACATGCTGAGTAGCAGATGCAGTCAGAATAGCCAGTTTGGCTGCGGCTCTGGTTTGAAAGTGAGGTTGGGAGTGGCTTGCTCTTAGAGTACCAGGGACTCCGCAGCCTTGCCTCTCCCCTCATCTCTCTGCTGACTCTCCCAGTTTTTGCAAAGTGGATTGGAATGTGTTTTGAGAGCTGGAATGGACTGTTACCCTAGATACAACATAGTGAACTTTATATTGTGTTCTAGTCTCTGTGGCAGTTAGTCCCTTTATGACCACTGGGATTTGCACATCTGGAGCAGGCAGTAGACACAAACACTGACATGAAGCCTGTGACTTATTCAAGATATGTCAAATCCTTCCCAGGTGTACAGACAGATGGCATTTCTGAAATGTATTTTCTGAATCCTTTAAAAAGATTATTTTGCCTCACTATGTGATTCTATAGCCATTTGTTTTAATACCTGAGCACCTCAAAACATGAATGGCTGAGGCAAGGCAATATCGTTATACGTGTTTCTAAGTGAAGAACTGAGCAAAGGAAAGGCAAGTAGAAATTGCTTCTGACTTAGTGAAGAAAATTGAGGGTTTCAGCACAGTGTCCACCACACGGCAAAGCTGCAGAAAAAATGGGAGTCCCTAGAAAAGTCAGGCTGCAAGTAGAAGCATTCAAAAATTGGCCAAGTAGTGCAGAATGACAAGCACACTTTTTCCCTGCCAAAACCCATCCAAACATGCAAAAATTAACAATAGTTTAGAAAATGGAGTACAGACAGAGTGAGACTGTTCACTTTTGAGGCCACAGAGTCCTGTTTCCTGCTATTGTAGGTCTGCATGTAACACAGTCCTTTTTACAACTTGGCTAATTATGTACAAGTTATTTAGGTGTTTGTTACAGCCTTTCCCTTACTAGAAGTCCTACTGGGAGGCTGTTCCAAATTATGAAAACATTAACTGGTAGAGACTTTCTGCTGATTTCCAGCTTATACATATGGATAGCCAGTCTGTCTGGATTTCTTCATGTGCTATCTTTGGCTTGCATAGTCTTTTTCTTATATTGATGTTTGTCCAGCTGATGCATTCACAGGAAGCGTTTGGGCTACCTCTTCATCCATATTTTGTTAGATTCAAGCAACAAAGCTCTTTCCACAGGCTGCTAGTTCTAGGACAAGGAGATGAGTGAAATGTCTTTTTAGTTCTGTTATATCTGTAAGTGAAAAATGGTAGAAGTCAATCTGTGTAATTGGAGAATTCCCATAAAAATGTGGAAATCTGTACTTTTATACCCAGTAGAAGGCTGGATCCCTGGTAGGCTGGTACCTTTGGCACAAACCGTCCTGTCCTCTCTTGTTTACACACTAGGAGGGATCTGGGGTTATTACTGAATATCTAAGCTGCATTTGTCCCAAGGAGCATTTCAAGTATCAGGGTTGTATGAACACAAGACAAAACTGTTCCTGCCCCAGAATACCTACAGTGTAATTATGAGAAGTGACTTCTTATTCCTCTCCTCCTTTGATTTCTCTGGGGGGCTTTTCAAGGTTTCTTGATGAAGTTCAGGCTCACTCCAGCATTAACAAGATGAGTGTCCAGAACCTGGCTACAGTATTTGGACCAAATATATTACGACCCAAGATGGAAGATCCAGTGACCATAATGGAAGGTAGGTACCACTCTTGTAAGATAACACAATATCTGTGTCTTTGAGGTGTAAGAGTATGCTGGCTCCACCACATGGAGATGCCTCTGCCCTGTTGTAAGTTGTTATGCTTTTTGAACCCCCTGCTAAAATAAAAGCTCAAATGTTCTTCAGAAGGACCATATTTAAGTACCAAGCTGCTATCGTTTAGTATTGGTGCATTGGCTGGTCAGACAATTCCCTGTAAAGGACATCCAGTCCACGATGAAAGAGGCACCATAGTTTTTGCTGTGCAGCTGTAACTAGGTGTCTTAGAAGTGTTGTCTTCTAAGCAGGCTGTGTATGGGTCAGAACTTCACAGAACCCAAGGAGTAAGTTGAAAATCGCTGTTCATTTTGGATGTAAAAATCTGAAGCCTGAAAAATCTTTACCTATATATGGGTCAGAAAATGCCCAGGCCATGGTGTCTGGCTGGCTGACACTAGGGCTGGGATACAGCCCCTGTGCTAGGTGGCACTGGAGCACAACTACTGTGGTGCAAATTTTAGCAGGGTCTTTGCATCAAGTTTTGTGGGATCTTGGCAAGTCTGCAAAGAGAATTGATGGATTCATCGAGCATTAGGCACAGAGGGAAATGCTGTGCCCAGGATGTCTGAACTCAGCCCTGGCACTGCTCCCTAGCTGTAGGGGATAGGTGATGTGGTGTTCTGTGTGATGGATATCCTTCACAGAATGCTAGTGTTATCACACCTTAGAGGCAGCCAGTGCCTTTAGCTCTGCACAAGTGACCTCTGAAAGGCACTGTAGGTGTGTGCCCCACAGATGGCAACCCACTGTAAGGTAACAGGCCAAATTCAGAGCATGGCCTGACATCCTATAGCTGTTCAGGGACTTGAAGCCTGCCACAGAAGTGTGGGTCATGTTATTAAGGGTAGTTTGAGACCTTCCCCTCAAAAGAGGAAGGTACAAAAATGTGGGGAGGAGAAAAAGTGAGTGCAGGAGCAGATGCGGAGTTGCTCAGCACTGCAAGGTAAGGATAGCTGAAACCTCAATCTGTTGCGTGATGCTGTGACTTGCCCTGGTGGCCAGCTGGCCAATGGCTGATAAGACTCTTACAGCCTTGGCCAACAACATACTTTTTATTCAGTTGGTACAGATGGCAAGTTTGGGTTCAGTTCACCTCAGGCATTTCATTACACAGTTCAGCTGATCGCAGAGGTGCTTGTACTGTGTGTACATGCACATGTGCCACAGGTGCTGTGGTCTTATGGTGTCTCCTAATCATCATATGAATATACGACAGTGACATGACCTGGAGTTCTGCATTACGACAGACCTGAACTGTACAAAATAGGGATCCAGTGACTGGATTTTTAGACTTAATCATTATACTAATATGGAAGAGCACTGGAAACATTTTGCTTTAGTGTTAGTTGAGGATAGAAGATTGGTTAAGTAATGGAGAAGTGGGAAGACGCTCCATAAAAATTTCTTATCTCCAGGGTAATATGGGTCTGCGAATTCAACTGACACAGGAAGATACTGCTGCTCATTCTTAACAAAAAACACTTTAATTGTATCTCCCCAAACTTAAGCCATGAATTTCAAATAGAAGTATCTGAAGTTTGACAGCTAGGTTGTTGGGAGTGACCTCATCTCCAGAGAGGTTTATTTCTCTCCCCTCACTCATAGACAAAAACTTGAAGTTGTAGGTGAGCTCAGTACCTCTTGCTATCAGGCTGAAACCTTATTATTAAATTCAGGGTCTTATCTTGAACCCCTTAATATGTTAGTCTTATTCTCTATTTCAGATAATGATTACAGATAGAATTAATTACCTATTTGCTCTTTTTAAGGTTTTCCTCTTTTGTAGAAAGTGCTTTGAATTAGGTTAGGTAGATGGTGTTCTCTAGTAGTTCATAATGGTTTACTCCACTGGTGGGGAACAATCACAACTCATTTCTGTGGATTTAAATAATTCCAAGTACTTTCTGTACTTGCTCTACACCTTCTGCAGGTGCATGTATCATACAGATGTCATACTTTCTCCAAGTTTCTCAATACACTAAGAGTGCAGTAAGAAGGCCTGAGATGAAATTTCTGGTTCTTCAGTAAACACTAGCTCTAGACCTGTTAAGACTATGAAACTGCGTGCAATATAGTTGTGGAAACCTGCTGGTTTTGGAAGCTGGATGGAGAGGTTCTCCATCCCAGCTAATAGGCTGGAGTGTTTAGGATCCAGCATGCATCTCCACACAGGGTTATGCTGTCCTGCATGCATGCACATGGTGAGATTGATGATGGCTCTGAACTCCATGCCTTGGTGTGGCACAGACATGCTATGTTTTCCAGGTGTCCTCCTCCTCTGTCATCCTTAAAAGGTGTCCTCAAGAGGCCAATTTATTAATCATTGCTACTGATCATTTGTAATCTGCTAGTCAGCTACGTTCATGAGCTGGACTGATACCTGCATCCTTCATAGTCCCCATTTCCAGTACTGGGAACAATTCCTATCTCTTGCAATCCTGTTCTGAAAGGCCAAGAGCAGTTGTTTGTGCAGACCTGTTGCAGTGTATGGTGGCCACAGGCCTGCCTCTCAGGGAGCTCACAGGGCGTCTCGCAGACAGGGGGTGAGTGTCGGAGGTCTTCCATCAACTGCTTGCCTTTGTTTCCCCCCCACAGGCACCTCACTAGTTCAGCACCTGATGACAGTGCTGATAAGTGAACAGGGGAGAATCTTTGCTGTTCCTCAGGCAGATGTGCCAGGGAGCCAGCTGGAAATCAGACCTGTGCGTCAGCGCAGTACTGCAGAGTGGATCTCCGAGGACGGGGAGGACAGCAGGTCGGAGAACAGCATTCCCAGCCCTGCTGATTTGCCTGCTAGCAATGCTGTGGCACTAGAGGCCACTCCTGGACCTGTGGTGACAACCACTCCTTCAGAGCACAGTGGAAAATTGACTCAGCCTGCCACCAGCCCCAACAAAAGAGTGCAGACACTGCCTCCATGGAAATACTCCTTCCGCCAGCAGGGAGCACGGTCTGTGAGTCCAAAGCTGGGCAGCTCATCCTTAGATATCCCCAACCTCTCCTCCAGTGGCAACTGGTTGATGAATGGACTCTACTCTCTCCGAGGCCATCGCCGGACAGCATCTGGGGAACGAGTTAAAGATGCGTGTTCTTCCCAGAGACTCTCTACTTACGACAATGTCCCTTCATCCAGCCTCTCCCTTAGCACACACAGTATGGCCAGCACCACATGGTCTACATCATCATGTGAAATCTCTGTGGTGGACTCAGTCAGCAGCTGCCCAGCCTGCCGGGCCAGTGACTCTCCTGCTTTAAGCTCTCTCAAAACCGAGTGGATAACTCAGGGCTCACTGTCTCAGAGTGAGGTCAAGACTGCAGATCTGGAGAACAGCATCGACAGGTTTGAAGCATGCAGCAGCAGCAGTGAACAGAGCAACCCAGCTGCAGCTTCCAGAGACTCTGTCAAATGCTCTAGGGCCTTACAGAACTTGGTGGTGGAGCTAAAGACAGAACTGAGCAAACAGAGGACTGAGTATGAGACTAGTATCAAAAGGTAATGTCATCTGCAGGGGGGACAAGGAAGTCGTCTGCCAACATTACCCCCCCATTTGAACATGGGTGTGGGCTACCAAGCATATCGGGTTCTCAGACCTGGAGTTTGTGTTTGGGAGACAGCAGATACGGTTCTGTTCTTTTCTCACTGCTCTCTGCATTCAACTTTACTCTCTCTGATCTAAAAGAGGATTAAAAAATGGGATATTTATCACACAGGGATTTCCAATATTTCACATTCTGTGTTCTCACTGCAAATCAGAATTGCACAGCTAATGCCAAAGACCACTCTTTGTCAGTGTCCTGGGAGAAACAGCAAAGCAAACATCTGTCTTGGAGGGAGGGAGGGATTGGGACCCAGGGTGGCCAGGCCTCAACAAGGAACTCTGCTGGTCTGTGCAGGTGTCAAAATTTGTACCAAATCAGTCTGAAATCGAGGGCTTCTTGCTGTTTTTCCCAACAGAAACATTCTTCGGGAAACTGATTTTGACTGTTCTCCGGGTTTGGATTTTTTTTTTTGGCAGTGGCAGTGTTGGGACTGCATCTCAATTACAACTTTTTCGGTAGCTCTTTTGTGTTGAACTTCTAGAAACCTTGCTTTTAATTTCTTGATGTACTTGTAGTGGTCCTTTGCTGACGTGGCCACCTACTGACTAAAAGCAGCAGTAAGGTGCTACTTGTACAGCAGAAACGTGAACTGTGCAGGTCTTTGTCCACTCTGATGTTTACTGCAGCTGCTGGTGCTGTACTTGAGATCTGTGCTCATTCCTTCCAGTTTTCAGGAGGGGTGTGTGTGAGGGCAGGGGCTGTTGAAAGTAGAAAGAATTAATAACTAGGAAGTTATATTTATTCATCTGTGTGAGTATGTTAGGTTTTATGAGTGTAAGTGCTTAATAAAGACTTTCAGGTTAGTATGCAGGGAAATATACAAGTGAAATATTGTCTTTTAAAGGAATTAGCTATGTTTTAATATACAGCCATATGCAAAATTGCACACCATGTTATAATATAAAGGAATGATCCCTGCCCTTGGCTCTGCAGCACTGGCACTTTGCGCTGAAGAAGGGCTGTAGTCCCATTTCTTAGAAATAGTTGAGTTCTCTGCTTTTTTTGTGTGTTAAAGGTGTTAATGTTCTACCTTTTTAATTATTAAAACTCTGGTAGCATTTACATGCCTCAATTTCCAATCAGTCTCCCAAACACAGTACCAAACGCACATATAACTCTTTGTAGAGATGGTATAGCACAGCTTTAGGCTATGTTTGTTGCCTCTTTTTTCTTGTTGAAGTGATTTCTCAAAAATGTATCTGTACTGTGATCTTTTCCAGTGAGCCATCTGTTAAGGTAGGAATTTCACTTGCTGTCTTTATCTTATGATTTCCTATGGTGGTGGCTTGCCAGTCTTTGCAGCTTTCCTGCCTCTTGCAATGCCTTGGTATGTGAGTCTGGAAGGAGAATCAGGCCATATAGCAGTTTCAGTTCCCACCTGACATCACAGAGTGAGAGAAAAGCTTACCCCTGCCTTGCTGTGTTCCATGTTGAAGAGCTGATCAGAACACCACCCGTTGCTAGCGCGGTGTGTTGGAAAAGTCTGTCAATGAATGGAGGGTAGTTCATAGCTTTTTTTTTTTTAGATCCCCTCCTGATGCAGAGTGGGAGGAAGATGAGGGTATGTGCCTTGCACTTAATTCTGCAGAGCTGCCCTGGCAAGCCTTGTTGCAGGGATACAGAGAAATAAACAGAAAGGAGATCAGGCTGCAGAACTTGGAAATGTGTATCTACGTGCACATTTTTTACCTACTGCCTGGGGGAAGAGATGGCTTTCTACTACTTATCAGCAAAACTGTTCCAAGAGGACCTTCAGCTAAGGGATGTCCAGGAAGACCTGTTCTTCATTCCAGCTGTTGAGCATTTTCAGCAGTTTGAGCTCTAACACTTGCCTTTTCCCTTCAGCTGGACAGGGCCAGAGAGCACTGTGGCTGGAGGGCAGGACTATAAAATGGCCTGGTCTCACAGGGCAAAGTAGCTAGGAGCAAAATGCCTAATGAACTAATAGCTTCATAAAACCAGGCAAGATGCAATCACTGCTTTTTGTATTAAACAGGGTGACTCCAGCTGTTCAGGATTACTGCCCGAAGGATCTTGCTGTGAAGTCTAAGAATTGCAAGCCAAGTTTTTTAGCTCTCAAAAATTTTGCAATGTTTTTACTACATCTGCAGTGATTTACATGTGCAAAAAAATATTCCTTTTGAGACCGCATGAAAGTCTGCTCCTGTGGAAAGACAGGAGCTAACTAGCAAAGAAGGGAGGCTGCTTAGCAGGAAAACTTTGGGCTGCATCACTTGCTTTATTTTACTGAAGATAATTTAGTCCCCAAAAGTAGTAATTAGTTCCTTTACAGTTGTACATGTACTTGTGTGGTTTGCAGAACTCTGTGTGTAGCAGGGCATGTTTTAATGAAGCTTTTTGTTGGCACATACATAAGTGGCGGGAAAGCAGAGGCAGTACCTGCCTGGGGCAGAGGTAAGGAACACTTGCTGATGGAAAAGCTGTTATTTATCATCATCAGCTACCTTTTCTCTCTCTTAGTCAGAGGGAGGCAAGTTTTATGGCCTTTCTGTAACCAGTCTGTTCCAGAGCAGGCCTCCCTCCCTCAAGGTTAGTATAATTATCAGGCATTCTCTGTTGAGTTTCAGTAATTCAAGTTTACCACCTCGGACTTAAGAAACTGGAAGTAACTTGGAGAGGGCTATTATGTTGTGTATGTAGAAACAATGCAGTACTGTGACCCTATGTAATTCAGAACATGGACAGCTAGTCTAGGCTGTTGTAGCTGACCCCTAAAACTTTGTGATAAAAAAATTTAATTGATAGCTCAGAGCAGTAGGACATAAAAATGTAAGGGGCAGGAGGGGGAGGAAGGGAATTATTTGAGCTTCAGAAGAGTCCTCTGCAGCAATCTGGGTGATAAAAAGTCTGCCTGCACTGAGATGGGCAGGTGTTTTTCAGACATCCTGCACATTCCTGGTCACCCATCAGTGCAGCTGCCAGTCTGCTGGAGTTGGTGACTAGTGCAACTATCTGTGACTTTCTAATTTGTTGTGAAAGTTGTGGCAATGATTCGTATTCTATGATAGCATGACCAGCTGGGTGGGTGAGAGGAGAGTAGTGGGTGTTGTCTACCTAGACTTCAGCAAGGCTTTCGACACTGTCTCCCATAACATCTTCATAAGCAACCTCAGGAAGTGTGGGCTGGATGAGTGGTCAGGGAGGTGGATTGAGAACTGGCTGAATGGCAGAGCTCACAGGGTTGTCATCAGCGGTGCTGAGTCTAGTTGGAGGCCTGTAACTAGTGGTGTCCCCCAGGGGTCAGTACTGGGCCCAGTCTTGTTCAACTTCTTCATCAGTGACCTGGATGAAGAGACAGAGTGTACCCTCAGCAAGTTTGCTGATGACACCAAACTGGGAGGAGTGATGGATACACCAGAAGGCTGTGCTGCCATTCAGTGAGACCTGGACAGCTTGGAGAGTTGGGCAGAGAGGAACCTGATGAAGTTCAACAAGGGGAAGTGCAGGGTCCTGCACCTGGGGAGGAACAATCCCATGCATCAGTACAGGCTTAGGGTGGACCTGCTGGAGAGCAGCTCTGCAGAGAGCGACCAGGGTGTCCTGGTGGATGACAGGTTGACCATGAGTCAGCAGTGTGCCCTGGTTGCCAAGAAGACCAATGGGATCCTGGGGTGCATTAAGAAGAGTGTGGCCAGCAGGTCAAGGGAGGTTCTTCTTCCCCTCTACTCTGCCCTAGTGAGGCCGCATCTGGAGTACTGTGTCCAGTTCTGGGCTCCCCAGTTCAGGAAAGATGAGGAGTTACTGGAGAGAGTCCAGAGGAAGGCTACGAGGATGATGAGGGGACTGGGGCATCTCTCCTACGAGGAAAGGCTGAGGGAGCTGGGCTTGTTCAGCCTGAAGAAGAGAAGCCTGAGAGGGGACCTTATAAATGCTTAGAAATATCTCAAGGGTGGGTGTCAAGAGGATGGGGCCAGACGCTTTTCAGTGGTGCCCAGCAAGAGGACAAGGGGCAACGGGCACAAATTGAAGTACAGGAAGTTCCAGCTGAACACAAGGAAAAAATTCTTTACTTTGAGGGTGATGGAGCACTGGAACCGGGTGCCCAGAGGGGTTGTGGATTCTCCTTCTCTGGAGACATTCAAAGCCCATCTGGACAAGGTCCTGTGCAGCCTGCTCCAGGTGACCCTGCTTTGGCAGGGGGGTTGGACTAGGTGATCCCCAGTGGTCCCTTCCAACCCCTACGATTCTGTGATATTGCCATCCTTAGCTGTATGTGAAGAAAGTTTAAGGGGATGCACTGCATTGCCTGAATAATTACCAGTTAATTCACAGACCCTGCTGGTACTGTCACAAAGGTCCTCTTTTCTTTTTTTTCTTTTTGAGTTGTGGAAACTGTAGCATGCCTTTGTAGAGTCTCATTTACCCTGTCTAAGAATAACCCATTCAGTTTCAGATGGAAGCCAGGCACCCCAGCTTCACAGCTGGGTATTGCACTGATCAATCAATCTAAGAGTTGGTGGTTTTTTGGTTGGCTTTTTGTTTTGGGGATTTGGTTTGGTTTTTTTTTTTAAGATAGAGGTGGGACACTTCCTAGGAAAAAGCCTAATTTTTGATATCACTTTTTCTGAATAGTCTAGTGATCAGATAGGAGTATCTGGATATACTCCCTCCTCTGTATTAACACACCACTACTCTGTCTTGAGAGGAGGAAATATGATGGGGAGGACAGCACGCAGTGTGCCTTCTGTGCTTTTTTCAAATCAAAAAACCATGAACCTTGTTCTTTGACCTCCTCAGGGAAAAGCTCTGAGTCTTGCATTAGAGCTTTATGCACAGATGAACTATTTAAGGTCTGTTCTTATTTTTCTTCATATCAGAAGTTGGTTTTTGTAAAATGTTGTACAGTATGAAAAACTTCTATTCCCCCACCCCAATGTCAGTCACAAACTTTACAGATAATACCATAAAATGGATGGTGAAGGAAGGACTGTGATCTTATTCCTACCTGATCTCCAAGGACGTTCCTCTGTACTGGCTATCCATATAGGGAAATAGTATCAGGATAAAAATAGAGGTTAAAAGATTTTGGAATTATATATTTCAACTCAGCTTAACGGAAGAGTTAATACATCTCCTCAGAGATTCAGTCTGTTGCTCAAAAGTAAGCACTGTTTTGTAAGACTTGAGCATATTTTCTCAAGACACAACTAGAGGAGGCTCCAGCTTTCAAGCAGTCTCTGCCCTTAAATTCAACATTAATGAAATGGCAATTAATGCCCTCCTTTAAAACTTCTGCTTAGAACAAAGATATTTTAGCTCTAAGTTGAACAACTTATTATTATAGCTATCAGGACTATTTATCCAGCCACTTAAAAAAACCCTCTTTTTTTTTCTTCTCCCTCTTTCCCCTTTGGTTTTAAGAATTGAAGAAACAAGTGCAGACCTGAGGAAACAAGTGGTTAGGTTAGAAGAAGAACTGGACCAAGAACGAAAGAAATACATGATGCTGGAGATAAAGCTGAGGAATTCTGAACGTGCTCGTGAAGATGCTGAGAAGAGAAATCATCTCCTGCAGAAGGAAATGGAAGAGTTTTTTTCAACATTAGGATGTTTAACTGTTGGGAGTCAAAGCGCTAAAGTCCCCAAGTAGAACAACGTGATGTACAGCATCAAAAATTCTATTTCTGGAAAAAACAGTGAAAATGCACATTTTTTTCCTGGTATACTCATGTATCATGAGTAATTCTACAGTGATTGTGCTCCCAGTGACACCTGCTGTGTTGTCTTTACATGTGCTGTAGTATTTGGGCCAACTGGGAAAGACTGCTAAACATAATGCTTGAAAGTTTAGATGTCAAATTACCAAGAAAGAGTGGGCACCCTTTTTATCCACAAATCAAAAGATACTATTCTCCATTGCTGTACTGCTGCCATCTTCAGACTTACTGCACCATCCTTTTGCTGGCTCAAGGACAGTGGAAGGTCCTGTGAGGTGGGGAGAATGGCCAGAACCAATGGACAGGCTGAGGGCCTCCTACACTTGCGCTTCAGAAGACGGCACTTCCAGTATGTCACCACATTCAATGCGGTTTAGCTTAATGATGTGTTTTTTCTCCCTACATAAAGTTTGCTCAAATTTCTCTTTCCTTAAAGTGGCATTATTTTATGAAGATAATGTAAGAACAAAGTCTACAAATGAGCTGAAGATACAAAAATCTTGACAATTCACTAAAATTGTCCCTTACCCACCACATAGTTCTAGTGTTTTACACAAATGCAGCTTATTAAACTGCATGTGCTTAATAACCAGATTGGCTACAACAAACTCCATGGAGTTTTAAATATATGTACATTTTCCCCTAGATATCTGGGGGGTTTCAAGCCCAAAATAGAGCAGTATTAGCTGCAAGAAAAAACGTCATGAGTTGATACGTACATACTAATCAGACATCAAGGTAGGAGAANAAAGATTCTTAGCATGAAAGCACCTCCAGCTGCTGAGGATTTTTTGTCTGTAAAGCTTTAATAGCAAAACCTGTGGTAAGAGAAATTAGTGCAATTGGGGGTGGGGGGGAGGGAGGGAAATACAGGGGGAAGAGTGGGGAATCTATCTTTAACCTTCCCAGGACAATTTACACTTTACTGCCTTGTCGCTGCCTTGTAACATTTCTCATGACACCAGTTGTTTTCTTGTGTTGTTAGTTCACTGGGAAATGAGGGGATGGGAGGAGTACCACAAACAACCCAGCAGCCTAAGTTCATTACTTCTACTAGAGAAAAATCATTAGAATGAAGTTGTAATTTCTGATAACTAGCTGCCAGGGCTGACTTCCCCTTTAGCAGACTTCTTTGAGAAGTTTTGTGTAACACTTGTGGTGCCCTGAGCCACCAAAGCCCGCACACAGAAAACTTTTTCACCAGGTTCAGCCTGAACTCCATTTGGCAGCCCAGCACTCACAGCACTGTTCACTCCTTGGCACGTACCTTTGACAGCTGGGGCAGCGCGGGAGTCTCAGAGAAGAAAGACTTTTAACTGAAAATTGCCACATCACCACGAACTGGCTAAAGTATAGACCATAGTGAAGGTGCTTGCTTTATTTAAGTATTTTCAAAAAGTGACTTGAATCTGTCTTTTCTTCCTAGAGAAGAATATAACTAATTGTCTGGAAATCACCTTAGAGTGGGCTTTTTTATGTGCCAGCAGATTGTACACCTTTCAGTACTGACTTTCTCCCTTATCATCTCACAGATATCCAGGTATTTCAATATTTAAATATCTAGAAGTTAACTTGTTTCTACCTCACTGTAAGGCCTCTCCTTCCTACAGAAGTGTAAAGCATTTAAAGTGAGCAAAAAGAAACATTTTAACCTGATCTTTCCTGGTTGAAGTGAGGCAAGGTGGTAAAAGTAAGCGGTGTGGACAGGTTCATTCTGTTTTTTCAAACCATTTTCCCTTCACTCCCAGCTGTCCTGCCATGCTGTCCTACCGGGCCCTGGGTGCGAGGCTGCTTGGCAGTCGCCTGTCACCTGCACACAGTACCATGGCCCTTGCCTTTCTTCCCCAGCCTTGTATTGCTACTGATAGCCACAACTGATCCTGCAGGGAACATGATGGCCTGTTTAAAACAGCAGCATTAAGATGCAGAATGCAAGAAGCAACTATTGTAACAATGATTTTGAGCTGGAATAGCACAGTGAGGCAGTGTTAAGTACCATGCCAGTCATCACAAAATAAACCTTATTATTAGAGAGGGGCCCAAACCATGTTCCAGTTAATTCTCTGCAATTAGAACATTAGGACTAGTAAAAAGAAAGTTTCTACTGAGGCATTCAATCCACTTAGTAGTAGCAACATCCTCTTTTATTTCTACCCCCAACATGGGTACCTTTCACTAGATTCATCCTGACAGCCCACATCCCCTAGACTATTTATATTGCATTATCTCCTGTATGTATCAAGTGCAACTACTCCTTAAGTTTGTAGCCTACTAGACCTAAAGGAACTCAGCCATGCGGACTGGCAGTCTAAAAACCAAGTATGCTAGACAAGCACTCAATAGGACTGCTGGCTAACTCTCAGTGAAGTCAGATGCAGCTAGAATTCTAGACACTCTTAAATATTTAAACTTAGGTAACCGCTAGATACAGCTGAACTGGGGAACAAACCCACCTATCCCAAGTCTTTAGCTCCAGGATAGGATCATCTGTTAGCTATGTAGCACTGCATAGTCTTAATCTTGCATCCAGGATAAAAGTAATTCTTCTTTTCAGTATTGTTGTCCCAGAACCTGAGGTTCATTTACCTGGTGTGCAGTACGCCAATATACACACAGAGCAGATGTATTTTATTGCGTATTTGTGCAGATATGGGTGTCTGTCCCAAGACAGCACACACCAAGCTTCCAGTTTAACAGTTATTTATAACACAAAGTATTAACATATTCAAGTTCCTAATATGTATGCACTATCATTCTATTAAATGATTGGTTAAAGTCCCTTTGCCCAGCATGTAAATTAGTATGCATACTTTGTCATTCTTTTTCCACATCACTTGAGTCTGCGGTACAATTGGGGTAGGTGGTCTGTGAGCCGGTGGTCGCAATCTCCCCCTGATGGAATTACCTTTCCCCTAATTACCTGTTTCTTTTGGCAACTCTAAGCTTTTCTTAATTGTTTACTAGCTGGGCTAGTAATGCATCAAAATTAAACTTCTGCTCTCAACAGTAATCTCCTGCTTCAGACAAAGGCAGATTGTTTAGATACAATTAATTTCTTGTCTGGCTTTAAAGCAGCAAGGGTAGGGCTACACAATGGACATCTCTAGCAGCAGTGTCTCAGGACAACGTAGTTCAGGTAAGGGTATCACAAATGAAACTGTATCCACTCCAACTGATTAATGGAACTAATCCTTTCCTGGTGGACCGCTGTGCTCCAGCAACATCTATTCCTTTTGTTCATGAGCAATAAATTTCAGGTCCTTTTGAAGATGATCCATTGCAGTAAATAAAGCCTGCAAGAAGCTGCAGACTATCCAGCTCATGCTAAAAACGCACCACAGTAGGATGTTAACACTAAAGCACAGCAACAGGAGCATAATCTTCATTTCCCATCATGGGCAATTATACAAGAAATGGGAACCTCATGGAACACTATGTCCTTATTTGAGGAAGACGATACACTCTTTCCTAGCTCTAACTCCCATTTCTGCGCTTTCTTCCCTGCCACTTCATTTGCCAACTTAAGGATCTGAGAAAGCACTCCTTATTTTGCATACCTTTCACTTATTACAGGCCCCAGTTTAAAGTGACAGCTTTCTTAGCAAGCATTCTCAAGATACAGGTTTGTTATTGATAACAAGACACGACAAAAGGCTCCTGGAATCAGATAGATACATTTTTACCATAGCTTCACCTGTGCAATCTTCCCAGCCTGGAACATCCCTTCCAGTATTAGGCAGGCAAAAAAGTGTAAACACTTTTCAGTGAAAGAAACGCACCAGAAGCATAAGCTTAAAAAAAAAAAATCCAAAGCCAAACAGCAGCATTACATAGTAACAAAAAAATTTCTGTAGGTTTCCATAGCATTTCTAATATGAAAATGAATGCCAATAGCTTATTGAATTATCTACATTCACTAGCAAGTTCCACGCAAGCCAGAAGCACTATGGAGTGTTTTGGTTCTAGGCCTAAGTCACCCGCAGACAAATCCCTGGCAGAGCTAAGACTGTCTCAGGCCTTGTTCTATGTTAATACGTTACTCAGAATTAGCTGCACTTTATGGTAACATATGCAAATAAAAAGAGCATTTGTGAGCCTCACCACATTCCCAGAAGAGCACCTCACACAGGGCTGGTCCCCAGGAACAAAGCCGGCTGCCCTGCACTGCCCCTGGTCACAGTTCCCTTCCCTTACAAACGTACACAGCAGCCGTGTAACAGCACACAGACAAACACTACACAAGGGCACCCTGGAGTCTTTGTTTAAATAAATGCCAAGACCCTGCTGGAAATGAAGGCAATGAGATGCATTATGTTGGGATTTAGCCCCAGTGTAGGAAGTGATCCTGGCACCCAGGTTAGCTCTCCAGTAAGGGCTCTTCAGAAGTCACATCCCTCGGACTTCTCTGAAACTCAGTTTTGAGAAATATCTCCTTGAAGGCACAGGGACTGGGCCCTCCTGTCATACACCAGATGGCCCATGACTTACCTCTTTCTGCAGCGCAGGGTGTCAGCAGCTGTACTACCAGGAAAGAAGGCGGCAAGAGTTGGCAGCAAGGAAGTAAGAACAGATCCCCAGCGGTCACAAACACACTTGGTATTAACAGTCTGTGGCACATCCAAAGCCCATGGGAATGAAGAAATGGAAGAAACAGGTCACACACAAGACAAGACTTTTAAGTACCATTAAAAACAGGTGAAGTCTCAGGAAGGACTGATGCTAATAAGACTGTAGCCTTAATCCATATAAAATCCATTTCAGCCTAGCAGTGAAGAAACACTAAAACCATAGTGGTCAAACTTTTTTTTCTTTATTTAAAATATCATTATAACCAATTGACAGACTAGATAACAATGTATACATTCCAGTGGTGCACATGTAATCACCTATGGCATGAATGAGTAAAAAAACCACGACGTTCTCAGTAATGCCCCACCAACAGCTTATTTGGAGGGAATAAAGGAAAAGCAAGAAAAGGTATCAAATGTGGGGAAGAAAAAAAATTACAGTTTTCCGCAGAATTTTTAATGGTGTATCTTCCCCTTCATATTTCTTGGGATAAAATAAAATTAAGAATATACTTCAAAAGGGGCAGAAGGAATGATCAGAATAATTAGGGTTTTTTTTCTCAACTTTAGTCATAAAAGTTAAAGAACTCTCAAAAATAGACTAGATATTGGGCCTACAAAAGTAATTCATCTGTATGCAAAGCTTACCAAGAATTATTCCTTTTGTAAAATGTAAAGGATGAGCTGACATTACTAGTAAGCTATTTTTACCTACAAAACCAGACTACAATAATAAAATCACCAATTTACAGCTAACACAATATTCTAGATGTACATTTCTGTACACAAGCTATATATTACACATGAACATCTTACGTGAAATATGTAAGAAACATACTTACTGATATTGTCTCAACATTGGCCAATAGGTTTATTTTTCTAAAGGAAGTGTATTTTTCTATTCACATTCAGTGTAGTTCCAAGAGCAAGGGTTAGCTTTGTTTACTTAAGAAACGTAGAAAGTTTGTGTGAGGTAGTTCAAGAAAACCTAGCTTAAATTTTTAACTGCAGAAGTAGAAACACAGTGTGATCTGATTCATAACACGTTTCTGTAATGCAGAGATATCTAAAGAAGAGGAGAAGGGAGAGAAAGAGATCACTTCAAATACCACTTTTATCCAGTGCCCTTAACTAAGAATAAATTAAATGAACTGAAAACTTGGGTAGGCAGCAAAGTCTCGTCATATTTCATTAAAACCCTCTTTATAATCCTATTGAAAAATGCAGACAGCTCTCCTTCAGCTCCAGTCCTCAAACTAAATATGTAAGAACCAAAACATTGATAGGAAAATAAAATGTAACAGCACGGACAAGCTGCTGTCAACAGCAAATAAAACCATATCTAGGAACAGTAATTCACTTCCTTTAGCAACTTGAAACAGTAAGACCAAGTGTAAACCGAACAGTCTTCACCCCTTTCCCCCATAATCTTAACTGAGAAACATTTGATTTCATATGCTTTGGATTACTGGCTGGGTAGGAACTATCCTCCTGTACTTGCTTTTTGATCATTTTTCTTTGTGCAATGTTGAGATACATGTTGTATAGATTAATTATACTCATGCAAACACCTGTCAAGGTGCTTAATTTTTGCTAACGAAACAGCCTGTGTTCAGAGAAGCAATTTTCCATAAATCAGTAACGCTCTACTTACATGGGCACTGCAGCAGTAGCGGGTGCTATTGCCACCTCAAATGCCGCTCACCCCATCGTTCCCTAACTCACGCCTGTGTGCTGGCAGGGTCGCTCACTGAACAATTTATGCCGATTTTGTCTTTGTCTCCAACTGGAGTTCTTACCCAGAAAGACAGTACTGCCTCGACTATAGTCAGGTTCTTCAAAACTAATAAACCGAACCGCACAGCACCTACACAGGGAAAAGTGCCTTGCTGCTCAACTTAGCAGAACGAATGCAACAGAGGTGACCCGGTCACTCAGGGAGGGTAGCGGTGTTCAGCTGATGGGCATTGCTCTAACAGTCCAGCTTATCACACAAACACCTCAACTCTGACCCCACTGTCTTGCATCAACAAAAGACTTCACAGAGCAGTGGTGCAGCACACCGTAACAGTACTAATTTCTCCCCACCGTCTACTTCAAATTCTTGAAGAACCTACTCCTACAAAGGGAGAGGAGCTATTTTATCCTTGATGCCTGCCACAGCTCTGGCCAGAGAAGGCAGAAATTAATCTCATTATTGTCCAACTTTTAACCTCACCTGACATTAGAAATCAGACAGCTCACTGTAATTCAATCCCTAACAACTCCCAATGGATTGAAATGGCCCTAGAAGAGGGAAGTTGCATGCACTTTAGTGAAGCCTGTTGTCATGAGATTTTGGAATCACAGACTCAAATAAAGCTTATTAATACTTTAAGAATAAAGTTGTACAGTGTATTAGATAGTATATGATCTAACAACATAACAAAGACAGCTGAATTCTAGCTACCCATTTGTTTGCTACCTGTGGCAGTGTACAACTATCTCTGAAATAATTTTATATTTCAACAAATAAAAAGGGAAGTTAAGACTAACACGTTGTTGTGACAATTTGGTTACTGGATCTGATTTTCTTGTCTTTGAAATTTGTCATCACTTTAATTTCCCTAAAATGCAGCCAACCGCAAAAAAAAGCAACACTGCTATAAGACGGTGCCAGAAGTGAACTCCAGGTTCCCACAAGCAAAGCTATGACCTTATTAAAACAGTCCCTTTTAACAAAGCTCACTCACACTGCAATGGGTTGCAGTGCACAGTCCTACCCATTCATTAACCCTAGCTTAAAAGAAGGCAAGCTCAATTCTCATTAAAGCTTATGAACTCAGTGAAGTTACTATTGATAGCGCACTGTGGTAAAAGCTTGGTAACTGTTTCATTCAATATTCATTTTAAAAGCAATTTTTCTTTAGGACACTGGGAAGTGACAGCAAAACTTATTTTAAAATTTAAAAGTATTTCAGTCACCACTCATATCCAGAGGGATCCAAAATAAATTCATACAGGAATTATTTACTAAATTCTGTTCTTAACAACACTTACAGGCATCAGAAGTTGATTCTGTCAGTCTTAACTTCATTACACTGGGTTGACCAGATATCATTTGACCCTATATAACAGAGTACTGTTGTATGACCAAAAATTTTGGCTTAATTCACAGCTTAAACTTTGATTAAAAATCACAAAATAGACTGTTCTGTTGGTCCCTGTTCAACTTGAGCAGATTTTCTATGTTCAAGTGCTAGATGAATCCAAACATGTCCTGCCTGTTCTGAGGTAACATACAATTTGGCAGGATCCTGTAAAGATAATTGCCTTCACAAATGTGGTTTAGAAAGGCAATATTGAAATACTGGATACAAGTGAGGAAAGCAGTTACACGCACACAGCACTTACCAGCAGTCTAGCCAGGCCAGGAAAACAACTGTGCAGTTTATCAGTTTAGTCATCTTTGACACATTACCACTCCTTGTATCTCTGTATGTTTTTTAAAAAGGCATGTTAGATATTGCAAGCATTACTATTCACTTCTATTTTTCTGAAACTTACTGCAAAGATAAAACTTTCCTCTTTCAATGAGAACTTCAGAAAGATACCTATTTAACCCAACAAGCAGAAGGAACCACACTGAAGATCATCAGTCATTCCTGGATGACCTCTGTAGCCAGTTATATTATTTGCTTATGCTCTGCACCTGGCAAGACTTCTGTATGTTTTTATGTTCATTTTTGTGAGCATTACTGATTTAAATTCCTCTTCGCTTTCCAATTCACTACACAAAATATGCGTCTACACAGGGCAACCAATTATACAGCCTAGCTTCACCAAAAACCTGCATTTTCCAAAGGAATTCTGAATGATTATTTAACTCCTACACAAACTGAAGTCAGTTATACATAAATCATTCTGTAAATATAAAATGTAAACAGTTAAAATACTTCTGTGACGAGCAGCACCATTTTACATGACTATTTAGTAACTGTGCTATATATTTCAGTATAACTTTTGTTTAAAAAGTGTATTGAAACCTGGAGCTTCAGTGCTGAAAACTACTCAATATTTATGACTTAAAATGAACCATTAATAACATTTCTGCTACACTGGTCTCATGGTGAAATGAAAAAGATAAATATTAATTTATACAGCACTAGTTCTCCCTCCTTTGGATGGCATATATTGCTCACTTAATGCATTGGCTACAGAAATCCTGAGGTTCTCCTACCACTTAATGGTTTTTAGCAGTTACTTTTGGTGGAGAAAGAATAGCTGAATTTTTTTCCCCCTGTTGCATTCATGTCCTTCTCTCTTCTACCCAAAAAGCAGTCATCTTAGTAGACAAAACTAGTAAGAAACAAAACTCCCAAGAATCACGTATTACATGAAAGTATAGCTACAGCATATTCATTTTCCCTCTTGGCAGACTAGACATCCTGGATGCACTTTGTTTTGTGTGTATAAAAACAGACTACAGGCTAGAAGTAAACAGGTTATTTGCATTGTTATGTATTATTCATGAAGTATCCTTGTGCTTTACGGCGATCACAAGATTTGGCATGCCACAACTCTGCAGAAAACATCACATTACTTTTTTAGGCTAGATATTTCTGCAGCTTTGAAGATACACTTTGCTTTCTTTAGTTCATAAAACCATTCAGATGAGGTTACTTTGCAAAGGATTACATACAACTTCTCTAAAAAAATTCACGAATTGTTGCTTTTGCTGAAGTGTAGGAAAGTGGCCAAAATGAGAGAGGATTTTGTTCATGGCCAGCACCACAGCAGCATGCCCAAAACTACAGCTGACTGCACTGAATTCTCTCCTCTTCCACCTGGACATGGACATGTGACCAAGCATAAAACTTTGAAGGATATCATGAATAAACATCTGTAGTAAGTTCTAATTAAAAAATTGAAAACCTATAAAATCTTAAATAATTCATTATATGGTAATGACCACAACATTAATATGTACTTTGATAAAACAAATCTTACAAATTCAGTAAAAAAAGATCAGCAGCATAATAGTAAAGCAAATATGCAGATTTTAAAACCACAATAAAAATTATCAGGTGTAATATTTTACAGTTAATTACAGCAAAAAAAGTGGCTGCTTTTAACACAACTTACAGTTTAAAATTACAGCACTTTATGATGAATTCTACGATTAGTTTTGAAAAAACACTCAAAAATACCACTACATTTTAAAGGTGCCCTATTCATGACTAAAAGGACCCCCCTCCCACCCCCCACAAGACCAAGTAGTCATCTACAGCAACCCAGAGGTCCAGCTGAGGTTTCTAGACTGCTGTCTGTATCAGAGGCCAATGTTGGATCTGTTGACATTGAAGACACGTCATTGACAGATGACGATGAAGATGGATGTTGAGAGCCATTGATCATTGCTGCACCTGTGCTATGAGAAACAAAACAGCAAATCAGTTGCAGATACAGTTGCACAGTTCAGTACTTGCATTAGTCTGTCTCTTCCTAATAGTCATTACTTCCCCCTGTTTCAGCAAGATTGAAGAGATGCGTCTCAATCCATTGTCAAAGTCAACGAAACCCACATCTCTAACACTGGGCTTAATAAATGGTATGTTGAGAACCACAGAGCTAACACGGCACAATACCTGTCAAATTACAGTAAATGCCAGTGGCTGAAGGTTAAAAATCACAAACAGAGACAGTAATGCATAAAGCCAGAGCTAAGATACCCGACAAAAGTTTAAGACCCAAAGCTAGAATATATCTTCATATTTTGACAAAGAAAGAAGAGGCCTGGGTTTTTTCCCCATGAGATCCTCCCTTTCAGGCTGGTAAACAGCTGGTGTCCAGCCACATCGCATACATTCAATCTCAGAGACCCAATGATTTTTCATAGTCTGTACTTCAGTGAACTCTAAGCAAAGTCAGCAACAGCTGTCCAACTTTCGCCATCACTAATCAACAGTGCAAACGGAGTCCTATCAACAGCCAGCCAATTGGTACATTTTGCTCCAAAATTCAGCAACAGTTTCTGAAAGCATTCCACAATTTTCCAACCTAGATATCCTGCTTCATTACTTAATAGACGCAAGTAGTGGTTATTTTATTTGACACTGTACCAGTTACATGTTACACACCTAACCAGATTATGGCAACAGATTACCAGTACATACCAAGATGTTTCTTGAGGACTGAAATGAATGAAGCATCAGTTACACAGGGACAGTAATAGAGGAATTCACCAGATTAATAAAAAGAGATGTCAATCTCATACATTCCATTCAAATAAGCGATATCTCAAAGAGAATTCAAGAGGTTACTGGTCATTTCAGAGTCATATTTTTGAGTTAGGTTACTCTTGGATGTCTTCAATGGGTATATGCCCTCCTGAACTACAACTCTATGTAGCTCTATACTGTGCTTTTATTGTAACCAACCTAAAGGGGCTGGTTGTCCACGTATAACCCCATTCTTGGTTCTCTCCTCCAGGTCCATGACTTCCTTGTATATCAACTCTGAAAATGCAGTGAAGGGAAGGCAAAAAATGAATGTGCAAACCGAAGACTAGATCGATAATACAACCCCCATTAAAACGTATGTTTAAATTTCATAGGTTTTTTACCGTTCAGAATCAGTTTTAAATAACAGGCTGTAAGCTACAGGACAACTGGCAAGTGATATAAAAACATACAGTTCTTTTCTGTTGGAGAAAACACTCCTGCATCTTTTTCAACTGTAGTGGTTTGTCCAGAAGCGTTACCCACCCTAAAAACACCGCGTTATGGTTTCCACAAGGTGACTGAAATGAGCAGGTCTTAAGTTCACTACAAAGGTTCAGCACCTTCGCAGGAGAATTTTTACTGACCGGACAATCAAGAGGTTGTGAAGCACTGATCTATTAACCATAGAATCATTAAGGCTGGAAAAGACCTCTAAGACCATCAAGTCCAACCATCAACCCAACACTACCATGCCTGTTAAACCATGTCCTTAAGTGCCACGTCTACACATTTTTTTAAACACCTCCAGGGATGATGACTCCACCCACTTCCCTAGGCAGCCTTTTCCAATGTCTGACCACTCTTTCAGTAAAGAAATTTTTCCTAATATCCAAACTAAACCTCCCCGGCGCAACTTGAGGCCATTCCACTTGAGCCAATTCCCTTGCCATTCCAAGCAGTTTAAGTAAATACTATTAGGTTGCTCAGAAGAATTTTAATAATAGTAATCGTTGGGGCCTGGCCCACTCCCAAAAGCCTTATTATACTTAAAATGCCCTTCTTACCTTTCCATTCTTCTATCGTGTGCTCCCTCTCATCTAACTGCTTATCTGGTATCTTTGGTGGAGGCTGAAAAAAAGCAATCACAAGAGATACAAAACCAGAATAAAGGAAAAATGAAAGCAAACACTCCGAATATAAACCTGATTTAAAAATACTGTATTTACATGGTCATATATTCTCTCAGTGGCCTATTTTCTAGATGCTGCTACACGTTTTAAAGTTCTTCCAATTAACAGATTTGCTTACATTACTGTAATAATTAAAATAGAAACTGAACAGTCTGGTAAAAGAGCTCTTAAGTGCAGCAGTCTCCAGACCAACCAGCCTTTTTTACCTACTTACTGTTAATTACTAAATTTTCCCTCTAGCTATTACAGGTCAGTGGAATTCTAATCACATCATTTACATCAAGCATTTTTTTCTGTTCTTAGGAGGCTATCACCAACCACCTTTCTTTTTTAAAAAATGACACTTCTCATAACCTGAAGTTGTCCTGAAATTAGTTTAAGAAAATTTTCAATCAAACCCTTTGTTCATTAGCATTAATAATTGAAATCTCAAGACCTTGTACTCAGATTTTGCTGAAACACTTATTTTCTAGTTTAAGAGTACCATCAACTGCTACAACTAATGAAAATAATTCTCTTGCCCAGGAGTAAATACCTCAGAATCCTATCAAGGGCACTGAAACAACCGAAGCTCGTAAACTAGAACCCTATATAAAACTCAGATGTGTTACTACATGTCCAAGAGATTATATGGAACAATACATGAACACACAGATACAGGTACTTCGGTTTGTGGACATTCCTAATACTATTTCTAATAAACTTGTCTATCAATGTCAACAAATATGATTACAGCTCAGTTAGGCTTCTAGTGAAATGTGTAGATTATGCAATCATCTTCCTTCAAGTAGTTATATCAAGATCACAAGTTTGCTTTAGTGCAGTACCTTCCTAATCAGAGACCTAGAACAAGAACTTACAGCTTCTGCTTCTGATGGATCATACCAAACATTGATGTACGGGTGCTGCAGAGCTTCATCCACAGAGATTCTTTTAGAAGCATCTATAACCAGCATTTTTGATAACAAATCCCTTGCTTGACTTGCTGCAAAAGTGAAATTTTCTATTTAGACTAGTGCCATATGTAGTGCACAAAATACTGTATTCCAAAGCTATGAGGAGAGGAGACCCAGAATAAACATATTCCAGTTTAACATCTATGCAACCCTTGCATAATTTGGGGTTTAGGAAAGTAGTTCATTTGATGGGAAAAAACATTGCAGAGAATAACACAGGTGAGAAAGGAGTTGGACATGTTTGGCTACACATTTTCACATATAGTGCCCCTTGGTACGACATCCTGGTGTGAAATGTAGCTCAGCTGGCAGTACAGCCTTGTCTGGAATAGCAGTGAGCAAGCACTGACTACCCCTCTCTCACAGTTTATGGGAAAAAAACTGTCATGTACTGTTAGTCACAGAAAATATGGTGAGTCTGTGACTCCACCGAGTAGGTGACTTTTAGAACCAATAAGTTATTTCAGTAACTACAGGATATCTATGCATTATGAATACGAACCCTTTATTTTCATCCCTAGAGAAAGGTGATCTGCTCTGCCTACACAACTTCTATTCCACCTTCCCCCCACTCTTCTCTAAATCATGCTGGCGTCTGTCACTGAGAGGAATAGATGTATTTACTTTTCTTTATAAATGTATGTCCAGAATAGGAGCTGTTTCAGAGAAGATGAGAAAGTGGAAGTAAGTGTATGCCAGCACATTCATCCACTCCCATGATATAAATAATGCAGTATTTAAATCCTTAGCGGGATGATTTTATAGTGAACAAAACCAAGCTACATTTCTGTTCAATATATCACACTTTTAAAACTTTTAAAATACACACCACACAGAAGATAGACCTTACCTTTAAGCTTATTGTGTTCAGAGTCAGCTGGGAAAAGAACATCTGGGAAGAGTTTTTCAAAACTATATCCTGCATACTTAGGTCTGTTTTCCACGTAAGTTCGGACTGTAGGCTGTAATTTCTTCATAAATTCAGGGCATGGTGTTCCTAGCTGCTCTATAACTTTATTCCATTGATCAATATCTAAGGTTATGCAGCTAAGAAAAACATCGTGTCTGATTTTCAGCTAGAAAATTACGTTAAAATGACACGAAATAACCAACAGAGAGAAAACACAGACAATTATAATCAAATATCAAGTTCATCATCATTAATCAGGACTACCTTCTAAGAGAAAACAGTGAAACAAAGCAAGATGACGATAGTGTAGTCAAGGCAACGTGTATTTTACTCAAAATTATAATTAACTAGCAAAGGATATACTTCTGAGAAACAGAGAAAATTAAAAGACTCACAAAATGTATTAAATGAATTTAAATAAAGGTGTTTGTTCTGGAGAAGAACTCACTGCCTGATCTGAACATATATTCACAGTAGTCAGACTACTACATATCACCAAGGCACTCATGAGAATTACCTTGTGTAGGTGCTCTGTCCCTCATTCTCACTATGGTATCACAGCCCAGCCCTGGACTCTCACACCAGCAATCTCTCACTGACAACACACGACACTGAGCACCAGTGGGCAAACAAAGGATGAAATCTTGGCCCACACAGGGAAATGATGATTTTGTCACAGACTTGAATGCAGAAGATAAAGACTTTCAAGGATGCATAAGGAACACCTTAGTGAAAAGTTTACACGAGGTAAAGGGGAGACTGACCAGCCCAGGGCAGAAGAATTTAATACATATTACCAGAAAAAAGAAAAAGCAATGTTTGGCTCAGGAATTCCTAGTGGCAGATGGTTAGATACTTGGGGAGAGCTCAGGTAAGATTTTAAATAAGCTTATCTCATTCATATATTCTCCCCAACTTTTTCTTTTTGGCTACCATCAAAGACTGGATACTGGGCTATCTAAACCTTCAGTTGGATGTAGCAGGCCGCCTCTTATGCTCTCAAAACTTAACAGCAGACATTTATGTAAGGATTTTCAAGCTCTACAGTGCTTTAGTACAGACCTTGAAGAAAATGTATTTACATTGTATGGCACTGAGTCTAAACTGAAAAGCCACACTAGCAAACCAGATGCATAAAGGTAAGCATGGGGCAGATCCTGCAATAACAGAGCTGTGTGAAAATAAGGATGCCCAGGATGTCCTCATTGTGCCTCCAAATCTTCACCCAATCTTCACTCCTAAACGGTATTATATCTATTATTAAACAGTTAACCTGCAGCAAAAGCAGGAAAGGTTTCTGACGACATCTAAATAACTGGAGTGTAACTACTAGTAAAACAAATACGATGCCAAACGCCACTAATTTTAGCAATGATCCAGAGGTTTCAGCTCTACTTGCTTGGAGCAGACCTTTTGTCTGAAGTATCGTTCACAGGACAACCCATACAGGTACCACCAAGAAGTTCATGCAATAGAAAGACCGAAGTGCCAGATATTTCTTAAAGCTGTTCGCAGGATCATTTCTGCATACAAAAATATAAAACTCCAGAGTGTAACTAATGAAGCTGGTTAGGTATTTTTTGTAAACATTTCCTACAAAACGTAAAGAATAATAACTGCTCTAACACACAAGAACTAGCACGCTCTGGTACTAAACAAGAGTGTAAGTTATTACATAAAAATGATCTCCAAAGCAAAAATCAATGCACGTGAACCAGTAAAACACCACCTAAATAAAAAAACAAAAAATCTGTCTTAAATGTGACAACAACCAAATGCAATGGATAGACACTATATTAAACCGGAAGAAGAAAAAAAGAGAAAAAAAAAAAAGGAAAAGGGAAAAAGAAGCCTGTTTGCCCAAGTGGTATTTTGCTCATCTTGCTTAGTATTAATCTCTAAGGACAGCCACACACGCTATTACTCTGTTGCAAGTTTGCTTTAAGTGCTACAACTGTAGACATCTTTGCAGCTCTGGAACCAAAATAATGCACTTGCAAACTGTATTTTGAAAAGGCAGTTTAAAACCAGTATTTTAAAAATTAGGACCACCTTAATCTGGAACTATATTGCTGCAGTATCTTTTGACCTTTTACAACTACATCCCAGGCCAAAGGTAAGGATACGATCTGTACCAGGAAATAAAACACCACCTTTGATCATTTCTCCCATGATGCACCCAACTGACCAAATGTCAACTGAAAACAAAATGCAATGATATTAACATAAAAGATAATTATTAAAGTAAAAAAAAAAATAAATTTTGACACACACACGAAATGACTATAAAAAGCGTGTATAATGAAAATGAGTGAAGGTCAATGTATGCTAACTACAGGACCAGCAGAGACTATGTCCTACTGCTAGGTGCAGCCTGAGTACAAATGAAGTTCTTCATTTTTTTAAGTGTATCACAAGAAAAATTCATGTTCATTTAATAAAAAAAATAAATTGTACAATATGCATTTTCATGACACAACATCAATAAAAAGGTTAATCACTTCCTAACTAATTCAACCTGCTGCAGCAGCACAAGGATACAGTCCCTTCCTGGAAAGAGGATTTTGTGGCAAACCATTTCGCCCATAATGCACCCCACAGACCATAAATCCACTATGTTTGTAGCACAAAAAGAAGGAAAAGCAAAGCAAACGGTCATTTAAAATTAAAAAAAGCGTAACATGACTGCATCCTATAAACTGCAGAGACAGCAGAGGAAGAATAGCAAGTCTTTCTACTAATCAATGAAAACACTTTAAAAATACACTGTATATGAGGATTAGCTTTTAACTGTCTCAAATACAAGGCAGAAAAACACCCTTTTGTTTAACATAGTGCTAAAGCAAGAGCAAGCGCTAGAGCAGAGAGAGAGATATGCATCAAGCAAAGTAAAGTCCTTCAAGCTCTGAGGCTTGCAAAGCTACCTCTGCCAAGACACTAGATCGGAACATCAAAGATAACTATTTCTTGAAGGTAATTCCATTGTAGTTGTAGGAATAATTTTAAAAGTAGCAAAGTAAACTGACCTTTAAAAATACTGTGTATCTACACAGTTTATACATTTAGGAGGAGAATTAATTGATTATTACACAGGAATTAAAATTCGCTATCAAATATTTCCTAAAAAGTCAGATTATCATGCATCTCTCTCTCTCTCCCTTTAAATGAAAAGCAAACACAATCAGTAAAAGATCACTTTTAGAGGATCAGTTAGTGACAATATTAGTATGCTCCTAAAAGATTTTCAATTAAAATTATTTGTTTAAAAATATTTGCCCAGTTCTGCTGAAACAACATCTTTTACAAACAAAAAACTCAAAAGCAATTTTTTTGGTATGAAATACACATTTTTTACATTGCCTTAAAATAAATCACTCAGGAGACATATTCAAAGATGCACAAGTTTGTTTTTTACAAGTATGCCAATTTCTTTTGTGGTAGCTTTCAGAGATACTGTTAACTCTGTATGCAAAAGTTTTCTTGAAGTCAAAATAATGAGTTTGTATTATTATGAATACTTGTATGTCAAACACGACACTGGAATTTCAGTTAAGCAGATAAGAAGGAGACTGAAATGAGAACAATTGTATACTTAAAATAACATGTAAAGTTCTGAAGGAGTTGAATAACGTCAAGCAAACAACGTTGCTTCTTATTGAAAATATTCCTTCCCCCTTATTTACAAGCTCCTCTAAAATAGTATCTAAATCGTATGATAGGAGATCATAGCTGTACATGCTAACAGGTCAAAATTAAGGGCCTGGTTAATTTAAAAAATGATTGTCAACATTTTATGATTAGTGGTGTTTTTTCTTTAAAAATTCTTCTCAAATAAAGAAAAATACATATTCTTTGGCTTAGAGACCCAAAGATTTGAAGCCAAGTTTTGCATTTGACTTTTTAAATAAAATTCTGAATGCTTTTTCACCTGCAAAACAATCTGCTACCATCACTAACCAAAATATACCCAAATCTAATGTAATTAGTTTGTGTCCAACATGATAAAAACAACACCCATAAATACATGGAGAAGTCTGGGAAAAGAAATAACGTAAGTCAATAACATATCTTCACGCCTCAGAAGACAAATTACTTCAGAGTTTAAGAAAAACATTGGAAACAATTCCTCTGGTCACCCTACAAAACCAAACTCGTGATGTTTGGGGGTGTTTTGGTTTGCCGCTTTCATTAATCAAACAAAACCTGTCTACTTACAGGTCTCTAACTCCTGTGAATACTTTTAGAGAAGACTGAGTAAAATCTTATTACAGACTTGAAAAATCTTTTTAAAAATCTACTACTTGTCATACAGAATGTATTTTATTCATAAAAACCCTGGAGTGAACTTACAATTTTCTATAATTCTATTAAGAAAAAACGCCATGTGAAAATGAAGTTCAAACCCAGTGTACATACTAGGAAACTTAAAAGCAGTAGTTTCAGAGGATTTGGGGCCTTCCTTGTTTTTCAGTGCTTCCTTTCTGATAGCCATGCACATAACAGATTTATGTGCAGTTAATTGTGAACAAACAGTTTTGGTGTCCTTCAGTTCTGAATTTCTTGAGCTGCAAGACTTGGTTTCTTTGTGTAATATACCTAATGTGCTCTACCTCCTCCAGTATCAAAACCTATGTAGGGGTTAACTCCATAATCAGTCTAAGATCTTTGCTTTTTTTAAAACAATTAAAGATTTCATATGTGCGTAGTATAATACCAAAAGAATAGTACTCTGCAGTATGCACCTCAGTCATCAAAACATATATTGCAATCTTCCTATCTAAGTTAAGCATGGGACTCTGTTCAATTAAACTAAATGTTAATGTTAACCATTAGTTAGCTCACAAATTTTCAATATTGAACTCTAAAATAAATAAGTTAACTTTTAATTTAACTATGGGTTTAAAGGGCTTAAATAGGCATCACGGCTAACAAGTGAGGATCCTGGACGGCCTGTAGTTCTTACTGTAAGACCATCCTTTACAGCCGCCTCCCTCCCGCGCTCCACAACCCTGCCTCCCTGGCAGCAACTGAGGAGAGTCACAGTCTATGTAAATAGCCTTTTAACGACGACAGCACATATGGAAATACAGATTGTCTTCTGATTCAGTCAGGCAACAGATTTACTTTTACGTTCTCCAAAAGTGTCATTCTCAACTCAGTGACCACGTCATTGGTTTTGGGGAAGACATGATAGTTTTTCATATGAAATTAAATCTTTATTTATATTCTGCTGCACAACACAATTCACGCTTGCTTAAGGAACAGGGTTGTCACTAGCATGACAGGGTGACAACTCCAATAATAACCTAAGTGACATTTCGGGGGGGGGGGGGGGGGGAAGACAGACAAACTTAAATGCATGCTTTCTATAAAATTTTAGCAGTTTAAAAAAATAACTTTAAGCTTGCTCCACTGAACCTGACTTTTAAATTATGGGAAAAACAGCCAACTATGGACGCCATCTGAAGGAATGTACATCCTCTCATGCTCACTAACGATCCAAGTAGAAACAAAAAATACAGCCTTGCAAAAAAAGATCTGTTCTTGTTCCTTTGAGCTGGCTTCTTTCATTGTCAACAGACAGAAGTTATTCTTCTTGGCTTTTATAAAATGACAACAAAACCAACTCTCTCTGCACACAGCAACTATCACCTACCCACAACCTGAAGTCACTTGCTGTAACAGTATGCAGTTGCCATGGAAGTTTGCAGACTATACTAAAGAATCCTGAAAAGCTGAGCAAGCCCCAGTTCTGTCAGTAACCTGAGGCGCCATGCCCCACATCATCAGGAGACAGCTAACAAAGCCTCGAGCATCACCGCATCTCAGGGGCCTTACTGGAGAACTAATCAAAACAAGGCCTACAATACCTTCAGCGAACGGTGAGCTCTCTACTCTGTGTCTGCCTGAGGTGGAGACACCTACTGAGCTGAACCGACCACAGTGACAGTGGATTGGTGAAATGGCAGCACAACTGGGGCTGCTACAACAGAGTTTCAGGAATGACATGTTGCCTCCTTTGGTTTCCTAAAGGATACTAGCTGTTTCATTCAGAAGATGCAAAGAAATGCACTTCATCGTGTGTTTCCCTCAAATGCTGTATCTTTTCCTTATTTTCTTGTAGAAGACCCTGAGAGAAGGGCCACAGCATGAGTGTAAAGAGAAGGGAAATGTATGCAAGCAGATGGACAAAATAAACAAATTTTCTTGTCATGTACCTCAAAGAATCTACGATGCTTCATGACAGTACTCTGCATTCTTTACTCAAGTATATTACTGAATTTTTCTTCAGGAACATTAAGAACCTGGTGCACCAGGTTTAAAGTAGGCTGGTTTTAATAAAAAGTAATGCCACAGTAGGTAGCTGTAGCTTGTTTGTTCCTCAGTACCCTTTAAGCTCTCTACATCCTGCAAGACTATATTGCATACAGTTATTTAAACATTAAATTTAGGACACCCGTTTACCGATGAATTACAATTTACATCCGCATCAGGAATAAAGTTAGGTGAAGGTATATCCAGGTATATACCATGTATTAAGAAAATGTATTTCCGGTTCTTCCCGGATGAAACTTACAACTACCAAGCAAGTTATTTAATTTTTTAAACAAACAAGGCCCTCAATTTCTTCTCCTGTTAAACGCAAACATTTCTAATGGGTTGAGTTGAATAAACAAATCAGTGTATCCAGAAACTGCATTTTTATCACAACTCTAATTTATAAAATTTCTACAGCTTGAAAAAAAACATTAACATGTAAAATGTGGTGTGCCAAACAAAAAATAAAGCTATGCCAAAGAAAGACTATATTTGCTGACCGTTTTCTTTGTATCCCATCCCTAGGATGACCTCTGGTGCTCTGTAGTAACGAGTCACTACATAAGGCGTCATCATAAAACTAGTTCCTGCAGTTCTGGCCAGTCCAAAGTCAAGAATCTTCAAAGTGCAGTCTGACTTTACTACTATATTACTGGGCTTTAAATCCTTTAAAAAGAAACATCATATATGACTGCTAAGACAAGTACAAAGTACTCTGCCGTTCACATTTTTAAAAGAATACTACTGACATTAAACCCCACATATACAACCAAGTTATTGCTGTAACTACAGTTCCTTTTCCCCTTGCATTAATTCACGTGCATTCAGCAGACTATAGATTTAATTCCTTTATTGTGCTTGTAGACTTATATAGCACTTAAAGAAGGAAAATACAACCAGCATTACAAGATAAGTTAGCAATGTCTCAAAAAATATCAGGTTAGTAAGAAATGTTAGCTCTGAAGAAAAGTCTAGAAATTGCTCACTGGAACAACGGTGTTTACTACGATGCAGAACACACACGTAACATGGCAACTGGTGAAATAATTTGATGCAATAACCATCTTGATACAAGAATTATTAAAATTATAACATCAATGTAAGAAGTAAAAGGCTTCTTTGCTAGTTGAGGCTGCATTATTACCTCTTTTGAGCCGATGCAGGTGTTTCTCCGAACAGGAAGGAAATCCCCATGCTCACACAGATACAGTTTCCCATTTAGGATTCGGTTCTATATTAATTTTGGCAACCAAACCCAAAAGGGCACCATTGAAAAACTGCCAGAAATTAACACAGTCATTAAACTGGAGTGGAAAATGCCCTGATACAGCTTCAGATCATTTTAGTTAGAAACTTGGTAAGTGTATTCTCTTCACTTGAGCCCTAAAACCACATTGACAACGGTGGCTTCACATCATCTATTTATATGGACACTACTCAGATATACTCTGTTATCTCAGGAGGATCTTACATACATCTGAATGTCACACAGCAAATATTACAGAGTAACTTCAGAATAACTTTGCCACCATAAAATCATTCATAGCTCATAGGCTGACACAGGTAAGGCTTGGATCCTTTCTGCCTACGCTCTACTAAGATTAACGAGAGGAAAACCCGAGATGCGACAGAAGACTCCAGCATTTGAGCTGCAGGCATTTGATAAGTAGCCCTATCTTTCACTATTTCATAAAGCCACTTTTGAGCCTATCTGCAAGGTATACGTGGTATTCACTTGTATTTGTTCGTCTTTCAGCAAACTCCTCAGAAAGCTAAGAAAGCTGCATTAATGACAGAGAGGAAACCAGAAAAAAGAGTTCCAGAACAGAATTTTAATGTGTAAAAGTCTTGCATACTTACATATTCACACATGCAATTCCAAACATGCACAAAGACTCTGCAGACAACTTTGCTTAAAAGATCCTCAAACGCCATGAATTAATTCAAGTATGATAAGGTATTCCAGCTATTTCATGTGCAAGTTTCAGATTCTGCTACAAACCTGTTTATTATCAGCTTTATTTTTATACAATTCTATTATTTGGAGGATGTTCATTGCAGAATCACAGCATTAACTATACAGTCATCCTTCCCAAAACTGCAGGATTAACACTGAAAATGTTATGAGATCTTCTCTTTGTAAGACAAAAATCACTATAAGAACAAAAAGCAAAAGCTTACAGACAACTGTCCATCCTTAATTTCTGAACATCATGTAGCTGTCATGAAGCCTAGGAATACACTGTAATTTGGAATACAGAACTATCTTTGAAAATGATGGAGATAAGAGTTGACTTACACTGCATCCAAATTCATGTCAAACCAATACCTCTTACATTTTAAATAAGCAAGGACTCAAAAGCTTCTAAAGAGCGATCAAGTTAGTTAGGCTGTATAAATATATCCAGAATCTACAGCAGAAGGTATCTTGCCTAACCTCAAAAACGAAAAACGTCAGTGCCTAAAAACAGAGATCATTCACGGCCATCTCCCTGTTAACCACACTGGGAAAGAGGGGCATCTCTGGAGGGTAATTCATGGCTTCTATGGGCTTTTCTCTTTCTAAAGAAAGATTTGTGAGAAGGTCTTTCATAATTAGGTACCTTTGTTAAGAGCTCAAAATCAGGCAGAATACAATGTTTCAGAGTCTCCACGCAAGATTAATAAGACACTTTGTGTCCTTCAGGAAGTCAGTGAGGCACAACTGCAACGCTGATCATTCATCCTCCTCAGACCGTGAAATATAAATGAACATGTATTTCTACACTTGCTGGAAACTGTCTCTACAAAGTGTTTTGAAAACAGTAATTTTCGTTTGCCAACATCTGTTAAAGTTGGCATAAACCTATAGTCAAATCATCATCACCAAGATCAAATCTTTATCCACTGATGCAGCAGCTCAGCATGCCCCCTAAACTTATAGGTGAAATTGTCTGCAACTTTGTGTTTGGTCTCTGCCTTGTTCTGTGCCGCTACTTTGCTATCAAAAAATTACTTCTTTCTATGGCAGGTAGTATGCAATGCTACAGGCACATATACAGATTGTTATAATTTCAGTCTTTCAGCAAACCTTGAAAAAGTTAGAGATGCTGAGATTAGCACAGCTGTCTTAGAAGTTGAAGAACTCAGTTAAAAACCATGTGAAACTACCAACACTAAAAAAAGCTAAAGCTTTAGAGGACACTAAAGAAGTACACTACATTCATAGCCAGAACACTGCTCCACGGGCAGCCACAGTAGTGCAGACTGTTGAAACTAGTCAGTCCTTAAACACAGAATCACAGAATGGTAGGGGTTGGAAGGGACCTCTGTGGGTCATCTAGTCCAACCCCTCTGCCGAAGCAGGGTCACCTACAGCAGGCTGCACAGGACCTTGTCCAGGTGAGTCTTGAGTATCTCCAGGGAAGGAGACTCCACCACCTCTCTGGGCAGCCTGTTCCAGTGCTCCGCCACCCTCAGAGGGAAGAAGTTCTTCCTCCTGTTCAGACGGAACTTCCTATGCTTCAGTTTGTGCCCATTGCCCCTTGTCCTGTCACTGGGCACCACTGAAAAGAGTCTGGACCCATCCTCCTGACACCCACCCTTGAGACATTCATAAGCATTTATTAGGTGCCCTCGCAGCCTTCTTTTCTTCAGGCTGAACAAGCCCAGCTCCCTCAGCCTTTCCTCGTAGGAGAGACGTTCCAGTCCCCTCATCATCCTCGTAGTCCTCCTCTGGACTCTCTCCAGTAGCTCCTCATCTTTCCTGAACTGGGGAGCCCAGAACTGCACAAAGTACTCCAGATGGGGCCTCACCAGGGCAGTGTAGAGGGGAAGGAGAACCTCCCTCGACCTACTGGCCACACTCCTAATGCATCCCAGGATCGCATTAGTTTTCTTGGCAGCCAGGGCACACTGCTGGCTCATGGTCAACTTGTCGTCCACCAGGACACCCAGGTCCCTCTCAGGGGGGGGATGTGTGCATCCTGAGCTTCCCTAGGAGGATGTTATGGGAGACTGTGTCAAAAGCCTTGCTGAAGTCGAGGTAGACAACATCCACTGCTCTCCCCTCCTCTACCCAGCCAGTCATGCCATCGTAGAAAGCTGTCAGATTGGTCAAGCGTGATTTCCCCTTGGTGAATCCATGCTGACTACTCCTGATAACCTTCTTTTCCTCCACTTGCTTGATGATGACCTCCAGGATAAGCTGCTCCATCACCTTTCCAGGGATGGAGGTAAGGCTGACCGGCCTGTAGTTCCCTGGATCCTTCTTATTGCCCTTTTTGAAGATTGGAGTGACAATGGCCTTTCTCCAGTCCTCAGGCACCTCTCCTGTCCTCCAGGACCTCTCAAAGATGATGGAGAGTGGCTCAGCAATGACATCCGCCAGCTCCCTCAGCACTCGTGGGTGCATTCCATCAGGGCCCATGGA
>Ga0065711_1026366_pt1 | contig 75924 bp, 39 predicted proteins | sample Hoacrofraction12_FD_59098 | JGI IMG/M metagenome (GOLD analysis project Ga0065711, IMG submission 59098) | Hoatzin crop microbial communities from Cojedes, Venezuela - Epithelial fraction 12 v2 (version 2) | ecosystem: Host-associated > Birds > Digestive system > Esophagus > Crop | place... | reverse complement strand
GGGGGGGGGGGGGGGGAGAGCGGGAGTTTACACTATAAAATGTTTCCTCTGCGTAAAGAGCCAAGAGAACTTGTAAATAGACTGCATAAATAACAGCCGGCTCCTTAGAAACCAAGAGGCACACTCATATAGTGGCTCAGCTCCGTTACGCTGCTTGAAATGTGAATCAACTCATTAACGCTGAGGCTTTACTCCGGCTTTTTTTTGCATGGATGAGGTCTGAGTCTGGCCCTTTGTTTCCATGTAGAACTAAGCATTTGTTGTTTTTCTGGAGATTTGAATCCTTTCTCTGGGATGGGGTGGGGGGACGACTGGTATATTCTCCTGGTATAAAGCAAAGAAACTTTCTTGCCTCTGTTGCAGTTGCACCCAATAGATCCATCCTTGTCACACCGACTGTTCTGGTTGACACGCTGTGCACAAGGCCCTTTGCACGCGGGAATAAGGGGCTGCTCATGGAGGTCCGTGGGACTATTTTCATCAGGACCCAGAGGAGAGGAGTTAACGCTCGACCAGTAACCCGTACATCTGTTGTGGAGTTAAGCCCATATCACCAGGTTCGTAACATTAGCACGTGCCTCTGGAAGCCCGGGCTGTTGTAGGGGAATGGAAGGCACAGAACCACCCCACCCCGAGAGGTGCTGGTGTGCAACGCCTCAGGCAGCCTGTGCTAGAGCCTCTCAGCATCCCCAGAGTCTGCTGGAAAGCAGAAGAGGTGCCCTGGGTTCTCTTCTCCATGCTAGCAAAATGGTGCCGAGGCAGGGGGCGATGACCTGGTAGCTGTGCTGTCCCATTCGGCTCCTCGGCACAGCTAACGCAGCCGTCTCTGCTGACTGCAGGCAGGCTTTACCCTTCCACTGGGAAGAGCTCTTGGAGTTTCATGGTGTGTAAGGCCAATAGGAGCACGGTTGAGTTTGCTCTATATCATCTGCGTACACACATATAACCATAGAAACCTGACATAAATATTTTAGTGCATATTTTACACTGCAAGGTTTTTTAGGTCAGACTTTAAAAGGACTGAATATATTTTTTTCACTTATGCTTTCCTTTGACTCTTTTTAAAAATCAAAATCTTCCTCTCTGATTCTGGCAAGCCCTAATGGGAAATTAATGTTATTGTAATAACTTGGGCTGTGCCTTTGGAAGGCATCTGAACACTCTTTTATTGCAGCTGTATCCAAAACGGTCTCTCCAGTCCCCAGCCCTCTGATGCTGTTCTCAGTGAGGCTGTTTTCCCATCCTTCCCTGCCAGTTTCCAGGATGGAATAGATGAGCATTGCTGCATAACCGCTGATGGCTGGAACAGCACTGTCAGAGGTATCATTTTCAGGCACAGTTTCAGTATGCTTGTTCTGACCTTTAGGGGAAGCAACAGTGCCCTGACATTTATGTTGGTTTATATCCTCTGCAATCCCTTTTCAATTAAAACTCATATGTGTAGGGCTCCCTCAGAGCACCCCGCAACCATTTATGACGAATCCTTGATGAACCAGTGCTGAATGGACCGGACCGTGCTTTCACCTGGCTTACAGGCTGCCCTGAACATCAGGAATCTCCTTGATTTGATCCTCTATGGATGTATTATTTGGGTCATGCAAATCCCAGAGCTGCCTTAAAAAGCTGCGGTGTTTCAGATAGTGGCTGTGTGGGAATATTCAAGACTTCGGTGATGCAAAGCGAGAGGGCTGCTACCCATGTTGATGAGATTGGTGGTGCTCCCCGTGGGGAGCTTGGCTCTTAACGATGTGTAAGAGTAGCTGCCAGACTGGGGAGAGGCTTGAGAGCAGCCAGCCACAGGAATGACTCCATCCTCTGACTTGCAGCGGGCTGCCCTGTGTCGTCGTGAGCTGCTATACTGGAAATATTGTGAAGAAATGCACTTAATTAATTAGCTGTTAGAGCCTGGTTCCCCAATATTGTCCGGTTCACACTGATGTCTTTACATTCTGATCTCCAGAATTTTGCCTTTGAAGTAGCTTGTTTGGAAACTCATATTCTGCATGCTTCGGCTCAGTGGACTAGGATCACGCTTCTGAAACTCCTTGCATCTCCTGATTATCCTTTTCAGAATAAATATATGCAGATATTGTTGCATTTCCTTGCTTAATCTCAGCAGGCAACTTGACTTTAAAGTATCTTCAGGTAATTAGTACCCAGCCCTTCCCACAGCAGCTTTTCTGACACAGGACATAGCTTCTCACATGACAATACCCAGATCAAAGAGCACTGAAGTATTGTTTTATCTTTTGCACTAATGCTGCATTGAGCCAACATATGAAGGAAGATCTCACCCCTTGTTTGAAGACCCCAAAACAGAGCATAATTCAGCATTTGAAGTGGTGATTTCTCACTGCCTATGGGTCATTGAGTGACAAGGGAAGGGTGTCCCAACAGGAATTTCAACTGGAGGGAGGACTGCAGTAAAATACAAATGGTAGGAAGTGTACTCATTTTTATTTGGAGCAGAAGGGAGTTTATTCACTTCTTGTATACCCTGTACAAAAGAGTTTGTTTCCTTTTTATTTTTCATCTCTTCTCTGCTGCATTCCTGGTTCATGCAGGGTATTTGCAAGACTGACTTGTTAAGACTCCCTGGGCTGTTTTTAGTCTTTTTCGGCAGGTTGCAGTTGGTTTACCTGTTTTGCTGCTGGCCATAGTAGGCAAAAGGAGTTAAGTGCTTTATTCTTAGTTCTTTGTTTTCCAGGCAGTGTGAGTCTGTGTGCAAGCTAGAGAGAAAACCCAAGAATTCTGCTTACAGTAAGTCACATCCTGCCTTTGCCTATCGGTAAATATTATTACTATCATCATTATTATTATTAAAATGTTAGGACTATTAAGCAGTGTTTTGCAGTGCAAGCTTTAAGAGGCATAGCTGAGCTTGTCTGACATGATCCAGCAGAGGCAATGCGTGCATACTAATGCATTCATTGCCTTATTTGTCTCCTGATACATTTTAAAAGGTAAATTAATGTTCTTTTACCTGGTCTTTAACGAATACCTTACATCCTGCATTAGGAACTCCTTCACTTTCCTAAACTATTACCACTATCAGTGAGGAGACACAGTTAGAAATTATCTGGTGCAGGAAATGGTAGTCTTCAAAGCTGTAGATTACTTTGATTATGGGAATTCTTCCTTTTTCACACCTACGCTTGCAGCTAGGAAACAGGTTTTATCCAGTAGATGAGCTGTTTTTGAAAAATTTCTGGAATAATTAAGAACTCAAAAATAGTTGCATACATCCTTTTTTTTTAATCAACGTGTATATAGGAGGTTATGTCTTTTAGCAGTGTAAATAAAGAGAATGATTGACACTCTGCTGACATTTAGGGGCTATCTTCAATGCAGTGCTATCATTTTCTCAATATAGCAACTTTCCAGAGAGATTTTTTGCTTTACACAACAAAAATGGTTTTTTTTGCTTTGCTTTGTGTACCCTGCCATCTCCATAGGTACTGTGACCACCCTTCCCCAGGAGTCAGAGCTGGCTGCAGCTCTCAGACACAGCTGTGAGAGAGTATCCAGTCTGAACAGTTCATAATAAAGATTCCTCTTTTTGTGGATGGTAAAACATAAGGAACAGCTCAGGGGTCCATTGAATCTGCTCTGGCAGTGGCCATCACCAGATGAAGCCAAGAGCCCTCCAGATGTGAGCTCCTGTAGCACATCTCCAAGAAGTTGCTCTTTCCTGTTGGTCTCACGGTCTTACTCCAGTTATGAGTCTTTTCAGCTGGTTCAGAGCACCAAGCTTTGCATCATGCTGTTCTTCCCCACATCTTGTGGCCACGAGCAGGTTAGTCTCCATGCCAGCTAAGTGCTGGACTGCTTTACATGCACTGATGCACTCCTGAGCTGTCAAATCACAGCTATTGCCTAGATAAATGTGGGATGCATGTTTTTAGCAGAAAAGTCTTGCCCTGTCTGTCTTTGCTTTCACATCCCCACTCAGAAAATGAAGATAAGGATCCTCGATTCCCTCTTGAGAGGACAGTGGAAGGTGTTTATTTATGTGTGTCGAATACTAGGAAACACAGAATGGCAAATGTTTATTTTAAATGTTGTTCTGGAGGAAGGGAGCAGACTTGAGGGGGTGACAAGAGGAAATTCTGGCTACTGAATAACAAAGTCCAGGTCCCTGTCAGCCACTGCTGCTCCACAGCAAGTCTTTATTGCTCTTTTATTTCATGTTCCAGTAATCTGAGCACAGAGTAAGGGATCATAGAATCAATAAGATTGGAAAAGACCTCTAAGATCAAGTGCAGCCATCAATGATGACCCATGTCTGAGAGACCTTTCACTTTAACTGAGCAAGAGATGAAAACTCCAAGGAGAAAAAGAAGGCAAGGGGCAAAGCCCACATCTCCTGCGCTCTTCTCCACCGCTCTGTGCGTTGGACCAGGTTCTTCCCTAGAAACACATGTGAATGAAGCAATGACCAGAGACATGTCATGTGGGACAGCCCTTGTCAATGCTTTGGGGATAATGTGTAAAATGGACTGCCTGTGATAGGGTGCAGCAAAACCCTACTGCAAGTCTTGGATTTTCATCTAAGGATTGTTTTTTCTTGGATTTCTGGTGGGCATGCAGCCCAAGCAGCACCACACAAGTGTGTGCTGTGATAATGTCCTCCCAGTCCACCTGCCCTTAGGGACGGAGTCTGCAATGGACACCACTGTGCTACTGCATCGTCCCGGCATCTGAACCATTCTTGGGACTTTGGATCACCAAAGCCCTTTGGTGCCCATGACAGTTTTCACACAGATTTTAACTGGCACTATATCCAGCCCTCACTGGATAATTTCTTTGACTAATTTAGTCATTTAACAGTTTCAAATCAAGTATAAATTAAAAAAAAAAAAAAAGTGAAAAAGGAAGAAAAAATGGTTGGTTGTCTACGACCAATTTTAGAGTGTAATATTTCTGACACTATGTGTAAGTTTCTTCATGGACAAAAGATCTCGTGATTTATGGAGCCATTTATTAATTAGCAGATTAGAGCAAGACTGCTTCCCAGTAGGAAAAAAAATAGACTTAGAGTCAATTATAAACGCTGTAAAAGGGTATAAGAAGATTCATAATCCAGCTCATCCTTTCTTCCTGCTTCAAGTTATCCACAAAAACACTTACAATATGTTGAACTTTAAACCTGCTAAATCCTCTTCAGCAAAAAGACCTTAAATTTAGGTAGGTGTTGTTAAGCCCTTTTTTAGCCAGATCAGGTCTAAATGCATAAAATACGATTTCAGCATTAAAACCTGTCTGCATCATGGTTGTTCTCCTTCTCCTTTGCTGGACCTGAACTGTGCACCTCACGGAGGCCTTTGTGGTCCAGTGTCTGCAGAACATCTTCTGTCCATTCCCTGTGACGTCTCCTCCATGATTTACATCTCTTTCTCTTCGCTTTTCAAGGACTAGCTTCCTGCCCTTAAAGCACTGTTAGAAGACTACGGTTTCTGATACCTGTCCCTCCAACATCTTCACTTTTGTGAAACAAGAAAATCTGATTCTTATCTTTTGCTAAGAGTTTTGTTCCTATTTCCCACAGGATTTTTTTTTGTCAGCTTAATAGCCAACAGCTCTTTCTTTGCACTTGATAATCCCTTTCATCTTCTTCACTCATTGCTCGACAGAGTGCCATAAGGATGTTACTACCTTTAATCTTTTCTGCCATTGATCAGTAATATTCCTGTCCGCTGCTTCTCTGTGATTCCTTTGCTGAAATTGCCACTATGTCCCCTCTATGTTTTTGTGGAGGAAGTGTCATAACAGGGGTAGCGCTTCAGGAGAAGATCGCAGTTAGTGGAATGAGCAAAAAGTTTGAGGAGAAAGGTTAGGACCAGTAACAATTTATCAAATGTTTCACACATTTGTACTGCAGTATTTTTTTCTAGATGGGGAAAAAAATTTCAATTTAATCCCAATTTCTGGTCTTTCGAGCTGTCTCTGCTGCTTTCCTCTTCAAGGCATGGAGAAGGTATTCTACAAACTCTATGAGCTCCCATTTCTAGTGTCTCTCAATGGTTTGTGGATGGAAATATATTCTTTTACAAGGCACATATGGTATTTCCAAGAGCAAATCGTAACAATTTCAACTCAAAATCTGAGAACATCTAGTGTTCCTTCTGCTGCTTCAAGTAGGTTGTTGCCAAGAGCAGACTAGCTGATGATGTCACTGATGATAACGGGATGCAAAGTAAAACCTAACCTTGTTTCTACAGTTATGTTGCCTAACAGCAATAGTAATAACTGAAAAAAAAATACGCTCTGAAGAAAGTGAGGCCAGCATGACTCAGAGATTCATAAAATGTAGGCACTGGATCAAGAAGGAATCTTTTGCATATATTCATTATTCTGGATATAATTACACTTCACTGCAACTGTGCTTCACCTGCCGCATTTTGTATATAGATTTTTAATCATTTAGGTTGTGAGGCAAGGGAGCAAGGAGACAGATTTGGTTTTGCCCATTATATGTATCAGGAGTCTTTGCAAAACTGTAATTCAAATATGAGTCAGAATTTTGAGTGCTCCAAGGAACAAACTACTATTACAGACTAGTATGAAACTAAGATTGTAATGCATCAGTGGGACAAATGATTTTATGCTAATCTGTTAATCGTTTCAAAAGGCCAGAGTCTGGGATGGTGGATTCAGCTCACACTTTGTTACAAAGGCGTGTTCTGCTCTGCCACTGGTAAGGAGATGGAAAAGGGGGGGACCCCAAGACCTCATTTTTTCTAAGCCCCCCTCAATGGAAGGTGGCTGTGTTGGGTGGGGGGAGGTCAGAGGATCTTTATTGTATGTTTATTCTGGTAGTGCCATCTCCACCTGCTTATATCTTCTTTTTTTTCTTTTTCTTAGTTGATTAAATAAATTAAATAAAGAACTGCCTGCTTGTTTGAATTCTAAGCAAACAAGAGATGTTACCACTCCACTTACATGACTCGAAGGTCTTGCATTCTCAGAGGAAGGAATCTCCTCCTCACAGCACTGTGTTCAGACTTATTTTATAATCAGACACAAAGCCGAGTTCCACTGCTAGACCAGAGGTGCTGAAGTGTCGGGGTTTGTGATGTATAGCAGAGTGTCACCTGTACAGAGAGAAATTCTGCTTTCCACTCCCTCTGTATTTATACCTTGTATGTGTGAGTTATTGCATATTTTCCTGGCCAAGGTCTTGATTGCCTAAGAAAAGAGTAATGGGCATAAGGGAAAATTCCTATCTGGCTTCACCCTGGATTCTGGAAGGTGGCTATTTCAAAACATCCACCCAGGCTGTGCGCGATAGAACTGAACATAAGGCTTAATTCACTACATAAATTCACCTCTTAATCGCATATGGTGCAATTCTGCGAGGCCGTGAAGCCAGTGAAGCCACCTTACTCTTTCCAATCCTCTCCGAGTGTAATTACCCTTTCTGTCACTTGTGTCACCATCGGACCTAACAGCCCCTCCTGAGATCTGGGCTCCACACCACAGATACTGGTCATGGGCCATTCATGCCCTGAAGTCTTCTATAAATGAGACAGATCTAGCAGGAAGGGAAAGGGGAGGTGATTTGCCAAGGTCACACAACTAATAGTGTCAAAACTTGAAACCTGCTGATAGCCAGTGTAGCACCCTCGCTGCTGGTTTACAGAATAGTTCTGTGTTTTCACATAGTAATGCATAGTATCAAATGCTGAATTGTGTAAAATGTCAGAAGGTACCTGAGAGCTGGTTATAGGCACCTGCAAGGTGATGTTTGCCATGAAGCATCAGTGGAAGAGAGTCAGAAACTGTTGGGAGGAACAGAAAAACAAACAAAAGGGGACAAACAACCTTCCATTCTGCTAAGTTATGTTAAACATTTTCTGATCTCACAGTTCATCTTCACTGGCCTGGAGTGCTGCTAGGAGTTAGGACTGGTGGTATTTTAGGGGCCTTAACAGGAAGGGGCTGGCGGTAGAGGTAGTGCAGGAGCACCTCTGAATTTCTAGATGTTCCTCAGTTTGGGGAAAATCATGGGTTTTAAGGGAACTGAAGAGTCCATGTGGGACCCAAAGACTACAGTCACATATTTATGGGCTAAAGCCAGGCTGTCAGAGGGACTGGCTGTCCATCTGCAGCCCCATTCGATCACTGTCAGACCCATGGGGACCTGCTGCTCTCCCCAGCCCCAGTGACCTGCCATGGCAGGCATCCTCTCTGCAGGCGAGAGTGCAATCAGCTGTTTCACAGGGCTGGAGGGCTCAGTTTTAGCATCATTTGCTGCTGCTTGAATTATTTATTGCAATTATGCTGCTGATCCACAGAAGTATTGCTGCTGTGCATCATATCCAGATGTCTGCAAACGCACTCCCAGGGCCAGATCCTAATTTTAGCTGCCTCTGCAAAATATTCTCCTCTGGACTGAGGCCCTATTTCTGTTCCCGTTGAACTCTACAGCTAAGAGGACTCCAAGCTTGTGGAGCTAAATACTATTCCTCCGAAAGAAAAGGATCAGTGAAGGGACTAGATTTTACCTGTGCAAGATGATAATAAGACAGGCTTCCCTGGCGTTTTTTAAAAATACATGTTGAAGCATGGACACCTCTTTCATGGTCAAGAAACAGAGAGCTGGAACCAGGGCAGAATAAGGGTGAAGATCATTTGCACTGATGACATTGCAACTGTGCAGCTATACCTCCTCCTTCCCCCGTGCATGGCAAACCCCTGAGACTGCAACTCCTGATCAAGCCTTTGGTGGCATGTTGGAGTTGCAAATAGGTTTCTGCAGTGTGGGAGAAATCAGATCTTCTAGCGACCGTCTGTTAAAGGTCTGGGCAGAAACCTGGAGCTTTAGTAAAGTCAGAGCAGCGATACTAATGAAAACTAATCTGTCATCAGTAGACACTGTAATCCAACCTGCAGTTCCTCATCGAAGTGAATTACTAAGCATACTTAGTAAGATGCATCTACATAAATTGTTTACCAGGAACTTGGTGTCAGGATTGTTTTTGCTTTGTTTAATGACACACTGGGCCAGCCTGGAAGATGGACCTGTCTCCCATTACCTGAGACCAACTCCCCAGAGAAAATGACCACCTAACATATACCAGAATTAGGTTTTATTTATTTGGGCAGTTCTGAGTTGTTTATGTACTGGTTTTGTTAAGATTTTTAGGCCAAAGTTTATTTTCCTGTTCTTCTGATCTGTCGACTCATAGGCCTGTTGGCACAGTGGATAGGAAAAGTGTAAATATCAGAAAAAACACAAAACGTGTGAGATGGTGAACCAGTCCCGCTTCTCCTCACAGTCCTCTTTGCTTACCAAATTAAACAACTGACGTGTTACGAAGCTGTGCATGTAAGAGCACACTAGGTTGTCCCAGCATGAGGGACTTTTTGCAGTGGACTTGCATCTCTATTTATTGCTGGTGTTATTATTGACACCGATATAATTTTATGTATACAACACCTCCTGGCTGAGCATTTGGAGCATGGTGCAACTTGTTTTCAGAACGATGCAGGAGGCTTAACAACATGGGATTCAAATCCATGTTGCTTGTAAAAGGTATAATTATTGTATGGTGTGTTTATTAATAATAAAAGTCATGGTAGGTAGCTTTCTGGCTGAACTGCTGTGAGAAACAGGATGCTTCCACCATCTCTCAGTGGGCCTTCCCATCCCAGACAGCAACACTCTAATTAACTTTTGTCAAGTGGTTCATTGAATCTAGCAAAATGGAGCGATCCGGAGGTGCCTACAGATCTGTCAGCTGCTACCTGAAAAATGACTTTCTATTCTCCACAAGGAAAGGGGGGAAAAAAACACTTTCTAATGATCATTTTTCTCAGTGTGGTGTGTCCTGCGACAGCAGATGCACACAAACTGAAGGGACACTTGGGGGAATGGAGCAAAACCCAAAACTGTCAGGATTCATAAATGAAAAAGCCAGAGAGGAGTAAGAAAAAAATAATCTTCCCCAAATTGCATGGCTCAGTAAGGGACATTTATGCAAAAGGTGGTAATAGCATTTCTCTTAAGATGGAAAATAACAACAAACGACTGGGAGTGAAATATTTAGTGTCCATTTGAGGGAGAGTTACAAAGCAGCAGTACAGCTTTCCTGCAGTCTGCATGCCTGCGTAAAATCAAAAGCCTGAATCATAAATTCTTATCTCCCTCATCTTTCCTCTCTCCCAAATTCATAGATTTTAATACAAGAAGAGACTATTATGATCATTTTTTCTGACTTGGAGCAGTATCTGTAGGGAGCTTATTTCCATACAGGGGTCCTGCTGTGCCTTTCCCATCCCTACAGTTTTATCCCTACACTCGGATTTCACATTTTTCCGGGCTCTCACAGCCCACTGCACCCTCCGAAGGCACTGCTGTATTCCCATCGCGGTCTGCCTGTGTACACAAAATTGCAAGATTGGCACCTTTGATTGTAAGCTTGTCAGGACAGGAGGCATCTCTTCTGTTTCATGAACTGCCTGGCACGTTTTTAGCACAGTAATGATAACAATCACACTTCTGAAATATATTCTCCAGGCATAAAATGACTTTGGTGCCTAAAGTAGGTCTTAGCTGCTTCAATCCACACTTTAGATCTTGAAGACCCTACAAGAAGTCCTGGGGGTAATTTTTAACCTTAAAGGTCCTGGGAATAGTCATTGCTTATCCAACACCGAACCCACATCAGAAGCCAGAAACTTGGCATTTCTCTACTGAGACTCAACTCTATAAAATTCCTCAGAGCCTCCCCTTTTGGGTTCAAACCCACCCCAGCATCTGTTCTTGCTTCCCTTCACCACATTTATATATGCTTTTCTATAATACAGCACCCCTCCTGTATGAAAGAGGTAAGATTTTAGCTCCCCAATGCCTGAACCCCAAATCTTCTATTTTCTAGGGAAGAGCAAGGTCTCCATCAGCCCTGTTTCCGTGCAATGGAAGCCTTCTACATCCTTGCACGCAAATACGTTTTTGGTATTGGTAGCCTTCCAGCTCTTTATACATACATGTATACATGTATATCTATTGAAAAAAAATCTCCATTTCTTTGTGTGTATATGAAATAGGAAATGTAGATTCCTTTCAACTCTCAATCTTGTTATTAGTTCCATGAAACTGCATAATTTTACAGTTCTGAATACTTTTGATTTCATTTCAAGCAGAGAATCTGTGCTATGATATGGAAGTTCATGAGATCATAAAATCTGAGTTCTAAAATTGTGCCCAGACAGTGAGGCTACCAACTAGTCCCTTCACACATGCATGTATTGTAATTATGGGTTTTCTAAGGTAAATTTGAACGTAGATGCTTGCTTACATTTTAAAAGTAAAGACATGTAAATATTAATTACATAGTCTTTAAAGATAGCCAGTTAATTCTTACCCCTTACTCAAGGGGTAGATTTGGAAAGTCCCACTTTTGAGGCTGCCTAACTATTTGAGCTGCTGTTGACATAATGTATTTTTGCTACATATTGTATTTGCTGGTGATAACGTGATAGGCATAAATTTGATCTACTGTAAATGTAAGACTGAAGATAGAATTTAAAATTGTTGGCTGTTCAGGAAGCTGCACACAATATTTTATTGTTGGACAGTATTTCACGTAAAGCTTAGAACAAGTCTTTTTGACTGTAGATGCTTTTTTTTGTTTAATTTAAGTCTTTGAACAGTATTTCCAGAATCGTTGTCGACTTTTGAACTATATTGCCTTGTGGGATCATAATATTAATTTATAAAAACTGTAAACTAGTGTCATTTCCAAATTTGCAATTCACCATTCAGCTCTGCTTGAATAAATTACACAGGTTTTTAAATGTAAAAATGCTTTTTGCTGTCAGTGCTCCATTGCAACTTCTTGTTTAACCTGGTTATTTCTCAGCGTGAATTTTTTCTCCTGCCATAATTATTTCTGATTGAAATAATTATGATTAGCTGCCACTCTGCTTTTCACTGGAGAGGCTGCCCATCAGTACAACTTTTAAATTTTTCATTGGTGATCTGTCTGATGAGGCTGCATTTGACGATTCGGTGCAACAGAGGCATGAGGATTTGTGCACCCCTGAATCATGTGGCAACACAAATGTGATTCTGCTCAGATCTGTGAAGATGACTGCCCTACCTGCTCTTCACCACTGTGGGAGTGAAACCCATGAGTTCATGGAGCTGGGAAAGCAGTTACCTTTCAAATCTGCGAGGTCCCTGTTCTTCCTTGTGCATATTTCATATATTTGTGAGAGTCGGACAGAGTTTGTTGCTAGAAACCAAAGATTTCCTGTTTTAGATAGCCTTTCTTGAGATGATCTCAAAGCAGTTTGGGTGCCCTCAAGTATGCAGGAAAATGAAGCACTAATGCTGCATTATTCAAGCAAACTGCTGGGTTTGCTCTGCCCCCTGTAGAACTGGAATTCTTCACAGGGAGACGAGTCTGCATTTCTAGCAGGGTTTTTGGAGGTGCCCCGTGGGCAGTTTGGTCTCCTGGGATGTGGCCTCTGCCAGCCCGGCTGGAGAGCCACGAACCGACGAGCTCCCTGCCAGCACTGCTGGAGCAGGAGGGTTTGAACCACTCAGCTTCCAAAATTTGCCCTTCTTTCACCCTTTGCTTTGTGGGAAGTTCTCATGCTAACATTTTGGAGAGCTGGAGCATTATCCGAGTGCTGCCAGTGGCCTCTGCGCCTGCGGTATGTAAAACTGTCGTCTCCAGAACTGTTTATGTGAAGTTGCGGCTCAGGCCTGTTATCATTATTTAATGTTACTTTTGCAACTGCGTAATAGTAAAGCTTTTTATAAAATATATTATCATTCTGAACTTTGTCGTTAGCAAGACAAAGCAGAAATAACAGTATACTGGGTTCAGTCATCAATATAGAGGGTATATCATCAATCAAATCCATAAAGCTTTTAAGCTGTCGTGTTCTAAATTAAGGTTTACAATGCATTACAATGGGACATTTAAAACTGTGTACATGTTTTTTATCAGCTCCTCGTGACTCTGTAAATGATATCTGATTAGTAGGTCTAAACACAGCAGACTTGATTCAAAGCTGACTTCTACAATTAATTCTATTTGCTTGGCTGGACGTTACCTCTATTGTACGGGGTACTCAGGGCTCCATTTTCATTTCTCATCAAAGGCAAGATTAAATTGGAACCAACTCTGACATTCACTGAAATCTAACAAGACTTGGCAACTCTGTTGAATTAAAAGTTTGCCATTATATGCAAACTTTCAGCAGGATGTGGCATCGTGGTAGTGAAAGGGAAATACGTAAAAAAGGGCAATTTTTATAAGTGATCGCATGTCTAGTGTATATGTGATCCATTGCAATAGCACTTCCACGCCTCAAACAGTGTCACGGCTGCACAGTGTTAAATGCCATTTCGGTACATCAGGGAGACATTAATGTGCTGTAAAGATCTCGCATTCATACAGACAAGACAGAAAAGGATGGAAAGGGAAGCAGATGTGAAATGACTTGTCTGCAGTCAGACAGCCATTCAGCAGGAGAACTGTGATTACAACCAAGTCTCCTCATTTACAGTCTGGTGCTCTGAATGCAACAGGCCGAAATCCCAATTTCTTTCCTTACCATACCTGCGCACCCTGGCTGACTGCTGTGTAAGAGAAGCCCTGATGAATTTGTAAGAGTTAGATGCATCATTGTCAGTGGCAGGAGGGGCTTCATCTGCAGTGGGAGAGGGTCCCACCTAATCCTGCTCCCACACCACTAAGCGTCCGCTCTGGAGCTAGGTGTTTAACGTGGGAGGAGGTAGGTTTGATATGTAAGAATAGTTTGGTTTCCAGCCCTAGGCTTCTCCAGTAAACCTGGAAAGAAGACAGTCCACCTGCAAAGCCTAGTGATCCACACAAAGACAAAGAATGAAGAGATGAATTGGGATATTGAGATGAATTGCCCAGAGAGGTGGTAGATGCCCCATCCCTGGAAACATTCAAGGTCAGGTTGGACGGGGCTCTGATCTAGTGGTAGACTGCCATGCACATTGCAGGAGGGGTCGACCAGAGGGCCTTTAAAGGTGCCTTCCAACCTAAAGTATTCTGTGATTCTATGATTCTGTATAGAGGCTGTAGATGCAAACATAGGTGGCATGGAAATTCAACTGGGTGCTTGAAAATTATTTTCTTTTTCTGTTTTCCATTTAGAAATCTGACATCCTATTGGCAAGTGTCTTTGGGATTCAGCAGAGAGCTGTGGACAAGCAGAAGTGGAAGAGTAAAGAGGGATACAACAGAGGGGTAAGGATGGACGAAGGGCTCAAGGCGGAAAAGTAGAGCATACCCAGACAGGTAAGGTGAGCAAAGTCCTGATGGGAATGGACTAGATCATCAGTTTCAGGCTGAATCATAACTGTATTGCCAAGACTGACTGCTCTGAAATCTTGGTTGGCACTGTTAGACTAAAAAGAATAAGATTCCAAGTTTCATATTCAACCCACATTATATTAATGGTTATTTGAGTCATGCCCACAATTTGCGCAACGGCAGGAGAAATCAGAGACATAGATCAAAAGCTCAGATCAAACCCAAATATTCTCTTCACAATCTTAATAAATGTTGCGGTCAAGGCAGGAGCGGGCTTTTAACTGTAACTATACAAGACTGACAACTAAATGAACGGGAAATGAAAAGCCAGTTTAATTGTTGCCTGTTGTTATTGTCAAAATGACCGGCTAATTAAATATTTATTGTTTACTGGTTTCAAGCATATATTTGGCATGTTGGGACACTGTGTAATCAGTAGATCATACATTTCCCCAGAACAAAATAGTAGCCTCACAAAAGCCTGTTGTGAGGATTAGCTGGCTAATGGGCTTGACTCACCCCCCTGAGCAACGAGGGTGCAATTTGCAATTGCAGTTTTGAGCTCCCAGCTGGAAGCGCTTCATGCTCCCATTGCATCTCCCAGCGGGGAGCACAGCTCTGCACCTCCAGCCTGGCCTCTCTCGGAGCCCTGCCAGCAAAAACTGCCCACGAGAAACAGTGATTTAGTACAGCTGGCTCCATCCTCCTCTCCCTTTCCTGCCCTCACCTCCTGTCTGACCACGTCCAACTCCTGTGCTTGCCGGCTCATTGACTACCTTGAGGAATGAGCTTGTATTCAGCTCCCCTTCCTAAAGGTAAGCTTCCCAGCAAACAGTGATGTCTAAGCGTTTTGGTTTGGCCTGGATAAATGCCAGATGCCCACCAAAACGCTCTATCGCTCCCCCTCCTCAGCTGGACAGGGGAGAGGAAATATGATGAAAGGCTCGAGGGTCAAGACAAGGACAGGGAGAGATCAGTCACCAATTACTGTCATGGACAAAACAGACTGAACTTAGGGAGAAAAAGGAATTTAATTCATCACCAATCAAATCAGAGGAGGATAGTGAGAAACAAAACCAGATCTTAAAACACCTTCCCCCTACCCCTCCCTTCTTCCTGCGCTCAGCTTCACTCCTGTTTCTCTCCCTCCTCCCCCTGAGCGGCGCAGGGGGACAGGGAATGGGGGTTATGGTCAGTTCATCACACATTGTCTCTGACACTCCGCCTTGGCCAGTGGCGGGTCTGCCTTAGAGCCGACAGGCACTGGTTTTATCAGACATGGGGGAAGCTTCTCGCAGCTTCTCACAGAAGCCACCTCTATAGCCCCCCCAGCTACCAAAACCTTGCCATGCAAACCCATAACACTAAGACTCTACAAATCAGGATGCTTTCTGCTTGGGATACAAATTATTTGCCTTTTCCATCGGCATTGAAAAGAGAGATCCCACAGGATCTCATACTCTGACACGTCTTAGATGAATGGTGGTCCTTTGGGGTACAGTGGTGACACGCAAGAAATGAGGGTAATACAAACACCTGCGAGGACGCACAAAGTCTTAAGACGTTCCTTGTTCACCCAGGTGCAACTGCAGCTTTCCAGGAATGGTATTTTAAGATGGGAGAGAAAGAACATCTGCACCACATCATGGCCCAAATGGATGGCAGCAGCCGGGTGTCGAACCTGAGAGATGTTCCTGTGAGCCCCTCGATGGATGCAACACTGCCAGCTTCTCTGGGGAGGGGGAAATCATGCTCACAGATTGCACAGCAAACAACACTTCATGCCAAGGCTCTCAACAGAGCCTTTTTTTCTGATTTCCACCCCCGGGCGACAAGGCTGGGTCTCAGCAGACTGTCAGCCTCACTTGCTCTTGCCTAATGGCGAGGAGGGAAGGGGCAGCAGGGCAAAGGGAGAGCCAGAGCACCCGCTCTCAGTCGGCAGATGTTGCAGGGGAAGACTGCCAAGCTGTGAGCGAGCAAGGCTTGGGAATGCTCACAGGCCTGGAGACATCTTTATTAGGAAGGAGGAGGAGAATCCAGGCAAGCAAAGCCAGAAGGAGGGAGGGAAAGTCTGTGAAAATAAGAGTAGGCTCATTGCAGGGAGCTTCACTCAGAGCTATTCCCACTAACAATCAGGCCTTTTTAGCAACGAAATAAAAACAAAAAAAAAAAAAACAAAAAGAAAAAGCTGGCATTTGCAATTTCTCAATTAAAATGTAATTTACACCCTGCGCTGTCTCTCAGATAAAAGCATGCTTTGCTCACCCAAGTGTGAAACAATATTTACAGAAACATTTTGTGGCTTAATATGCTGCTCTGACGTTACAGCCATCTGCATGCATCCGGACACGCACACCAGCTCTGCTGGCCAAAGGCAGCTCCCCTTCCACGGCTCCAGACTGGTATCTGGGGACCATTAGGAGTGGAGTTTCTCTAGAGCTGAGCTGGCTGCCCAGGGCTCCCTTTGTGGTGAAGGAATAAAAACATACTGGTATGAAGTGCAACCCACCAAAGCCTGTGCTAGCTGGGTAGGCTGAGACCTTCTCTAGGAGCCATCTCTTCCTACAGCAGCTTCTGGGCCTCAGCACAGCGTGTTTAACCCTGTCACCACCTGATTTCAGTGATTTTTTTCTGAGTGCATAGGGAACCTTGAGCCTGAAATGGAGTTTTACTGGGCTGGTAGGGCTGAATAGGGATGGGAACAGGGATGCTTTTGTAGAGGCCTGTGTTAAGGAGGAGCTGATCTTCTGAGGGATGCTTTACTTCCAGCAGTTACTCAAAGATGAGAAAAGATATGTGGAGAAGGGGTTGCACTCTGTTACATCATTTCTGATCCTTTTGATTTGCTTGTGAAGGTCACCACCTTCCAGCTCTGTCAATCCCAGATTGTCCTGAAGAGCTTTTGGCATAAAAAGGATTGGAGCAGCTTTCTGGTACTTAGCTTTTTTGTATGAGGTCTTGGCATGAGGTCTGTCAAGGATTTAATTTCCTGTACAGAATCATATACTCTTTACAAAAGTTTCATTAGAAGATTCTGGTTCTATCAACACTCTTCTTTTTTTTCCAAGTTACCTAGATGCCGTCAAGGGCAATGAATATACTGTTTGTGTTCAGGAAAAAGATCTGCATGAAAGTTAATGGAAATCTTATAACAAGCACCCCACTTCCTTTAATTAATTCCCTTATCCACTGAAGCATTAGTCATATGCTTAATTTTAAGCATTTGATCTCTACAATCAAAATTGCTGGCTCTGATCCGAAGCCAATCAAACCATCAGCAGCTTTGCCATTGATTTCCATGGATGAGATCCAAAGGAACTCTGCACATGTTATAATTAAACACATCCTTAATTGACTTGCTTGGGGCCATATTTAGATCTCCATAAATCACCTGTGCCAAACAGGACCCTACAAATACTTATAACAAAAGTGAGAACCAAATCATAGAGACTTCCCCAAAAATGGTGCCTATCCCTGAATGTATAAACTTACCCAACGCATTGCTGTGTCTTCCTAGGATTTGGCTCATGTCCCTAACCCACTTGCTAAATTAGAAAACTCTAGCCACCATGATACAGGCTGTCTCAGACTGAGAAATATTTGGGACCTGTCCTGGTCAGGGGAAGTCAATCACCTCTCCTTAGCACAGTGACAATGTGGCTGCATGGCAGTGAATGTCTGCAAAATTAACTGCAGAAGAGTGCCATTGAAGTTGATGGGGGATTCAAGGGGATTTGGGGTCTTTTTCTACAGTGCTTCTGTCCTAAATTTATTCTCAGAATTCAGAGCATAACTCTTATTTTTTAGTCCACCTGTAGTTACTCTAAGACCTTTGCTAGGGGCGCTTGTACCCATCTTAGTCTGGGTCCAGGGGACAGCAGGGTTTCCTCAGGACCTGCGGCACAGAATTCAGTCTTGACTTAGAACACCTCCAGCTCCTCAAGAGCCTGGTGTTGCAACAGCTGCCTAAAAAAATATTCCAGACTAGAAAAACATCAAATTAGGCAATTACACTGGCAAAATACCTCCAGTCGTGAAGAAATCTAATAATTCCTGTGTTGGGGGCTTATTGTGCTTTTTTTCCACTACTTTTTTTAATGATAATAATTATTATTATTAGAACGGTGTAGCTCTACACACTCTTATTTGCAAGCCAAAGAATTATAGATAGTAATTGGATAATCTCTCAATTATCCCCAGTGACTTAATTATCATCATTAACTGTATTTATTTCCCTAATTTGGAGGATTTCTTTTGGGGGTTTCATTCTCCAGGCCTATTAGTTTGACTGATAATGGGACATACTGGCAATAGCAAGGCAGAATTACACAATTATTTAAAAAATGATGGGTCATATCTTACAAAACACAAGCAAAAAGAAAACCCCCTTCTATTTTGGGAATATGTCTAAAATCAGAACTTTCAGCTCAGAGCCTGATTATGTAAATTATGAAATTTCATCTCTATTGCACTGAGTTTCTGAATATACAGTGAAATTTGTTGTTATGCTACAACAAGAAATGGCTACTGTAAATTGAAAGTCAATGCAAACAGCAAACATAATGCCTTAAGGAAAGATTGTCACGATCTGAAATTTCGGAGGTAATGCAGCTCCTTTGTCTGACTGGTGCACTTATATTTGAGCGTAATTAAAAAGCCCTGGAAGTGAAACTAATTCCTGCGGCTTCATACTAGGAGATGGATCGCCCGACTAATGAGAAAGATCTCATCCACACAGTCTCCATAGCGATGTCAAGTACAGGGGGGCTTTGAGCCTCATCTTGCTGCCGTTGAATCCGAGAGGATGACTTGGGCTCAGTATCCAGCACTGCTAACTTTAATGTTTAGGAACACATGCGATAGCTGGTCCAGCACCAGCAAGCAATAGATGACATTTCTTATTTCTTTCCACCCCAATTTTCTGTGTGTTGTTTGGTTTTTTTTAAGAGCCCGAAGCAGAAAAATATAACTGTTGGAAATTGCTTTACATTAGTTGATTATCTCTGGCTAAGTTGAGAGCATTTGGCCTTGCTTATTTGAAATAATTTAACACGAGAACCCATGGAGGGTAGTAATTTACAGGGTATAGTCTCAATTGTGGTGTGTACATATTGCAAGGCAAAGGGCAGGGGAACTGCCTAACATATTTAGATAAATCTTTGAACTGCTGCTTGTTATTCCAGGCCGTATCTTGTTTCAGTAGACCAAACGCTGTTGAAATCACCAACGTGCTCATATTGGAAGCAAAATCATTTGATGCTCTTTGTCTGTTCAGAGCCATGAAACCTACATTTTCAATGTAACCTAAAAGTTCATCTAAATGTGCTGTACACACATATATATTTGCAGAGTTTATGTGAGGTGCTTTGTCGTAAGTGGAGGGCTGCTATTTTTTTTTCTCCCTAAATTTTCCAAGTTATTACCTCATACTCCTTTAGGGTAACCTACCTTGTCAGTCATCACACTGTCATCTCCCATCTCCAGCAGCCAGAGCTTTGTGTTACCTGCCTGCTTCGGGAGCCGGCCAGCAAAGGCACGGCTCCTTACGAGCATGTGCTACTGATGCAGCTTTTCATTACCTGAAGGATTATCTTGAATTTTGATTGTTATTTTTTCAATTATAATCGGTGAATGGCAATACTGTTTCAGTAACCAGATATCTATTGTATACATAAATATTGGCTTTTTGGTCTGATGCGGCAGGAGCATAGTCACACCTCTGCCAATAGCTTTCCCCTATGTAAGTAATTGGTTTTCTCAAGGTTATTCATTTAGATGACTACCTGAGACCAGACTACAATTTTGCTCTGTTCAATACACATAAAGCGAGTTTTTCTCTATTAATTGTCTTCTGAACTTTATTCTTTCACTCAAACTAGAGCCAAAAGACCAAGACCAGTCATAGATCACATGTCAATACCTGGTGTAAATCCATGTAAGCCAATGGATTATACAAGCAGAGAATCTGGCTCCATATATATTAGAGAAAGAGAGAAATAAGTCTTACCTGCGCTGGGAGACTGCATTAGCTTATTGTGCTTGTAAGACTTTGAAAAACCTAATATAGATTCTTGTAGTGGATGAGCACAGGGAGATCCGTCATTTCCTATGTGCGTTTGGCAAGCCTGACCACTACGAAGTCAAGCTGCTTTGTGCTTTTGTTTTTCTGCCTTGTTAAGACTAGGCAGGGAGTTCGCTCACATGGAAAAGCTAACTGGTTAAACCGGAATTCATCTTGCAGTGAAGGGAGCTCAAGTGAAAGCAGCCTGAATTCAGCGTAGAGCAGTGATGTTAAAATTTAATGTGGTTTAGCCAGGGCATTTTTAAATCACATTTCTGTTTAACCCAGATGCAGTTCCTGAGTGTCCCCTGAACAGCTAGGGCACAAATTCAGCCAAGGTTTGCTGCATTTTCACAGGGCGTGGGAAACAAGGTGGAATTTGGGCTGGGGGCACTGGGAGGGCGCCCACCCCTGCAGGATCTCATCCCTTTGGCTCATTTCAATGTTTCCAGAACAAATTTTTCCCCAAAGGCAGCAGACCTGGAGATAACTCTGTTGAGTCTCTTGACACCCAGTTTCTCTCTCAAACCTGGAGCAATTTGATAAGGTGAGAAGCTCAGCATTCAGTTAAGATACTTGGCGCTTTCCTCATTGCACGGAAAAGCCTGAAGGCATGAAGTGGGGATATCTGGGAGGCTCAAAAGCCGGATAGCAAAATAAACCTCTTGCCTCAAACATTAACACTTCAAGCCTTTTCTCACGATGCTGAGGAATGAGGGCAGTGTCAATTTTGGGGAGACCTGCACATTTGCGATTAACCATGCTGCTCATCCCTGGAGAAGGAGCTGTTGAATCCCACGAGGTTTAGCGGCCTCAGTGGGAAATCAGAGGTACAAATGAGCAGGAACAAGGGTAGCATATTGTAGCCGTTTCCTTCCTGTTGCTGTTACATGGGGTTACAGCACCAAAGGATTGTATTTAAATCCCAAAAAAGGTTTCCAATTTTAAAAAAATGCAAACATTCAGGTTTTGTAAAGTTCACCCTTCAGTGTAATCTTCCAGTGATTTAGAAATGTAATTATAAAGCCAATTGACAGTGCCCTTTAAAATATGTCATGTAGGAAAATTAATTTTAGGATATCTTTCCTTTTTTTTTCCTTAGTTTCACTGTCACTTCTTGGGCTAGAGAGAAGCATTTGAAGGTTCAGTGAACCTTCCTCATAGGGACAGGGAATAGTGGGGCAACAATATGCAATCTCATCACGTCCCTCTTTCTTGCACCTCATTTTAACATTTTTTTGTATCATAGGCCAGATGTTCTTTCTTCTCAGGACTTTGAGCCAGTATTGAACACAGAGTGGGATTAACCTGCTTAATTTATTTAAAACCTTAGGCACTACTGGGTGACAGTACATAAGTGCTTTGGGACGAGAGGATGCTCATGGTTAAGCCAGGGAGGTGGAGCAGGATGGAGCCAGCGAGGAAGCTCAGGTCTCCTACACACACCTCCCCGTGTGTGGAAGGGACCGCTGTAGCCTTGCCTAGTTTCCACGACCTAAGCAAAGCCTGTATTAAGTTGCTGCAATGCAAGTTGCACAAATACAGACTAATATAATTTGTCACAATTAGGGCTTGATTGGATGTTTTCATTGAGGGTGATCCAGGCCAAACTGTTACAAATGACCTCTTAGCCTCAGAGCATAAAACAGATTTGCTCAATCGAGGGTGAGACTGGAAGGAAGAGAACAGGAGTGTCCGTCTATCATGGCCATGTGCCTCTGTTGCACAGCACCTACCATGGCAGTGCAACTGGCACTTACGAATATTTGAAAGCAGGGAAACTATCCAGCGTCTACAATTTAGGAACATTCCTAACTTAGGAGGAGTATTTTAATGTCTCTGAGTATTTTCATCACTGTGAAAGTGCTTTGTGCTTGGCATTCATTTACATTTGGCTGGAAAAATGGGAAGGGAGGGGAAATGGGAATTCTGTCTGCAGCATCCCCCAGGCTGGCAGTGAGGTCAGGGCAGCAGCGTGTGTGTTGAGGAGCGGGGGGTCTCACTGAAAGTGGGGATGGTCCCTCACAACCTGTAGGAGATGCCCGGTTTGGGGCTTGGGCAGAGAAAACAGCTTTCAGCTGGGCTCCTCCAGCCTCTCCCGGGAAATCATTCCACTTTGCATGGAATGCTGCTATAAATACTAAAAAATGCTCAACGGGTCATGGGTGGGAATGCTTACCTCCACCCTGGTGAGTGCCCTAACGCACATTGCCCCTTCAAACCTCCCAGAGCAGAAGATACAGCCCAGCCCTTTGTTTCCAGCTGGGAAGCTGGTGGAAGAGCTGCCAGTCCCCAAAATGCGTGTCTATGCTGCAACCACCATCCGAGGCCCTCAAAGCTCGTTAGAGGACAGCCAGGGATTGGAGTTGCAGGCAGGGCGAGGTGCTACTGAACATAAATTGAAGTTTGAGGCTGTCAGCTTGGCTTGCTTTTTCAGCGGCTGGGGCATGAAGCATCCGTTTCACCTTGGCACTCTGCATCACTCATGAAACAAGTGCTGATAATGATGGGATGACCGCTCTGCTTTCCTCCACTTGCAAGCAGTTGGTGGTAATGATGTTCATTATGCATTCAATAGGCTATTTTACAATATGAAGTCATTTAGAAAAGGATAATTAGTCCACAGCTTGCTTTTCATTTTATTTAATTTTCTTTACTTCTGTTTGGGGGAAAAAAAAAAGAAAAAACAAAAAGTATGTAGGGATTGTGCTATTTTTGCAGCAAACAAAATGGAGCTGTTTGATTTACCCTCACTTGCAAGACATATCATGAAAATGGTGCCCTGTCTTTTGCTGAATGATTTTTTGCAATTGAGCATCCAAAAGAGCATTTTAATCTCAATGTATGCTGTGCTATTGTATCAAATTAAGAAGAGCAGGCACAGGAGACTGCTCAGTGAAGAATTCTCTTTTCCATTAATTTGGATGTGTTAAGAGCATTTTCAGAAGCCAAAAATATTCTTGTAAAAACAAGATTGCACAATGGGATTTCTTTCTAGGGCTTCAGTCATCTACCAGCATTCATCATTACTAAAATTAAACAGGGGCTGAAAGAGTAACATCTCCAATTAACAGAGGTGCATCACATATCTGTTTGTTTTTGTTGGGTCTGTTAGTTTGATCCTATGAGGTAGGTAACTTACAGAGCTACCAAAGCAGAGGATTTGAGGCTCTGAATCCTTACTTGCATGTCCAAATTCTTTTTGCTTTTCTTACAACAGCCCAAAACAAAGCAGTCCCCATTAAAAAGGCATTCAGGCACGAATTGACTTTTCAGCCTATGAAATGGCAATCATTGTGCTCCAAGATGATATAAATGTATTAACTTCTGTATTGGCAGCAGCACTGCAAGGAATTGATAGCTCAGGGGAGACGGCTCCTGATGGTTTCCAGAAGCTGAGGAGTAAGCTTGGTACTGGGTCCATGGTTTCTTCAAGCAGGGTAGCCTGTTGTCACATCCCTGGAGAAGTCTCTGCTCCCTGCACAGCTGCAGCCCCCCTGCAGAGCCAGAGAGCACCCCTGGATCGGGTCCCTCACCCCGGCTCAGGTTAAGGTCTAGCTAAGGGGAGGTTCCTCACCCCAGTTTTGTGTTTGTGCACAAGCAGCATAGGCAACTGAAGTTAAAAGGTTTTCTTTTTCTGTCAAAGGGAAATGAAATTCATATGTTTGGGGAAAAATACCTGGAACTACATTGCTGCATGGAAGCACTTCTGGGTGACTGAGCTATTTATTGAGAGCTCAAGTACGATTTTAGGTAAGTAGTCCCTTGAGTCTCTGGCCAACCGCTATACTAGGAATTTCCTAAAGGTGATGTCTTCTGTACAGTTAGAGTCAATAAGGCATGAAAGAAATTAGATTTGAAACACTGTAATGTATGAAATATGAATTGCACTGCAGCCTTGGATTACAGCAAGTCCAACTGAAATGGCTGGTGCTCCCCTTTACTTTTATTTCTATTAATATTCCTCAAGCAACAGCAAAGATCGATTTGAAGTAGAGAGCACAGAGAGTCATGGGAGCTTCATTAGCATGCAAATCTGAGTGAATTCATTAGCCCTGCAACTGATGCTGATGCTCCTGCAAACTAGTAAAAGAGTAAAGTCTGCAGAAGTAAATCAGGCCGTGCTAATGAGCCTGTTAATAAAGCTTTTGTAAGCCTTTTCCAGAGCCAAAGTGACAAAGCACACTGTCAACGTTAAACCTCTGGTACTGTGCCTTAGATGAGGGACTCATATTCTTTTTTTTTTTTTTTTTGTGATGGGGAAGAAAGCAGAGAACCGTAGCAAAGGTAGAGAATGAGACAAAAGCAGTTATAATATTTCCTCATCAGAGATAAAAGTATTGTGTGGTTGCAGAAAAAAGACAGAATGACAAATGCAACTGTGCAAATAAGATCCATTTGACTGAAATTATATTTTAAAGAAAAACAGGGAACCAAATTTTTCATAATGGGGCTTTCACCTTCTGGCTGTATGTTCTCATTTTCCCTTCCTCTTATTAGGTGTAATTTCAGAATTGTATTTTGTTTCATCTCCTGCTAAACTTGCAGAAATGCTGAAGGCCACTGCAGCCCACACACCTCCTCGTCGCATGGGATGGCTTGTGGGGCAGGGGAATCATGTGACTCCTCAGTCCTGGGGCTCTGGTCCATGTATTATAGGGGCTAGGAAGACCCATTCCAGGGCAGTCTCCAGTCCTGGCCCCTCACCTGTGGGACATGCTGGTCTGGGGCAAAGCTGGTGGGCTCTGACAGACCCAGCCTCACCAGAGTAGGGGCTCTGTAGTGCAGGGAAGGGGTCTGCTGGGTCCGTGGCTGCTGATGCAGAAGGATAAGGGAGCTGATAGCATGCGTGTTATGAGTGGCAAGTGGTCTTCGGATGGTGCTCTGATTTCTTCTGGTAAAGGCAACGCTGAGGAGGGGAGCACGTTGTATGTAACAGATTGAAAACTCCATTTCAGTCCATACCACCTTGAAGTGGACCCAGTCTCTGCACACATATTGCCATTTTTGGACCCCCATGGTCACAGGCAGTAGGGCGGGTACCTAAGGGACAGGGTGATGTTTAGTCTGAAGATCAAAGCTTAATTTTAGTACTGAAGCATTTCCTCCTTCACCGTCCATTTTGCCACCACTTCAGGTGTTGCAAAGTTAGAGATCTCCTTTCCCTGCTATCACACCAAGGCTTTACATTTTCCAGGTGGGAAACAAATCACAGTACCCAAGCCATGATCAGCTGGGCACCCTCACCAACGAGCCGTGACGCTGCTCATCCCCCTCGACCTTGTGTCTGCTTCACGTGGCAGCAGCAGCCGCAGCAAACGAAAAGGCTGAGGGTTCACTGGGCTCCAAGGCAGAGATAAGGGGGAGGCCAGTTAGAAATCTATTTGGTTTCTTTTTGCAGCAACCTCTTTGTGTAAAAGAGCTTGATGCAGGGGGAAACTGATTACTGCTTTCTCATCAAGTGGAAAAAGAAGTGCTTTATACACAGGCTGATGGAAAACTACTGGAACGCTTTTCAGTTTCCCTCTCTAACCTTTGGCGCTTTCTGGTGCCTTAAAGGGAACAAAACACTGGACTGGAAAAAGGGGGAAAATATATCAAAACATATTTGGAGATAATGGCACATAATACAATAGACAATGCAGCTGGGCAATAAAAAGAGAAGCAAGGGGAAGGCATCAAAAATACCAGCAAAGAGTGGAAGGAAAGAAAGAAGACAGGGGAAAAAGGTAAAAGCAAGGAAATGAAGAAAAAAAGCCACTTGTATAATGGGGTGGCAAAGGACAAAGAGGAGATGAAGGGAAGGCAGAGCGAGAGCAGTGCAAGAAAAATGAAGAAGACACACTCGGTGAATGATGGAGCAAATCCAAGGGCCAGCACAAGCAGGAGGAGAAATGGAGTGGAAATGAAGCAAAGGGAAATGTGGAGTGGCGGTGATGCTGCTGACCTGTTTTTCTTTTAGCTGCAGAGTGCTTGCATTAATAATGCTAATGCTTGGTTAGCCAAGGGGAGAGGGAGCCGTGGCTAGCTGGGCTCAGGGACGCCGTTTGGTCAGTGCTACGGGTTGAGCTATCCTGAGCCTTTTTCACAGCCTCCTTGGACCAAAAGGGGAGGAAAAGTACTAAGAGGTAAACAATGCCGAGGTATGGGCTAAGACCCGTTGGTCTGACAACCCACCTATAGATTGCACATTTTCCTTCAGTGCTGGTAACCTGCCCACCTGCTGCAGGGCATTTGGCTCACTGCCCTTCACCTCTGGATAGCTGGATTTAATTTGATATAATATCAGAGCTCTTTCTGCCCTGTTTTCATACACAAGTTCACTCCAGGTAGTTCATCCTGCCTATCATCTCGTAAGCATAGTGTCCTAACAGGCACTATCCCTGGAGGTATTTAAAAGACATATAGATGTGGAGCTTAGGGACGTGGTTTAGTGGTGGAATTGACAGTGTTAGGTTAATGGCTGGACTCCATGATCTTGAAGGTCTCCTCCAACCTAAATGATTCTACAATTCTATGATAACACTTGTGCTCAGCTGCATTTCTCATAGCCTGCTGCATATTTACATTGCACAGCGATCGCAGCACTCAACGTGCCACACTTTAGGTGCAATCACACTGGCGCCTTCCATACCAACTGCACCATCTGTTTTGATTCCTCTTTCTTTTGTATTACATCGCAGTGTCGCGTTTTCTTCTTCCATATTTTTTTTTTTCCTTTCCCCTGCAGCTGCAAAAGCTTTGGGAACATTCCTATAATAACTCCTATACAGCTTGGTTTAGCAGATATTTGGGCTCTTTCATTCTTCACTGCCGAATTACATTTGGTTATCAACATGCATTATATCTGCTGTCAATTAGCTGTTATCTAACACCATGAAATGACTTAACTCCTTCAGCCTGTTCAGAGATCTGTCCCTTACCAGTACACCACACAGCTTGTATCAGCTTGCAAAGATCCAGGCAATTTTGTCACACTTATTTTTTTACTGGTGCTCGTTACAGCTAAAGGTCAGTTGTGTTTCCATTGTAAGCCTAGGGATAATGGCGTGATCCAGCAAACTCTTTCTTGTGTAAAGTTAGCAGGACTATTTGCATAAAAATCCTTACTCGGGGAGTAATTTTCAGGATTGCACCTTTAAAACCTTAGCCTCAGGAGCAAGGCAAATGCTGGAACCTGGAACAGCAATCTTCCAAAGCCATATTTTATCCGAGAAAATTATCAAAATTTAATGAGGAGAAAAAGGTACCTAATGGCTGTAGATAGTGTAATTTCAGCCATAAAAATTGGATCACCTTGCTGCGGCCTTTCAAATCAGCAGTACCACTGGCAGCAGCCTCAGGGTGAAGCCCTACAAGGCATCAGGCAAAACTCCTAACCCACTCCAAAACACACATGGTGCGTCCGCAACTTTTAGCCATCTGGACCACTTGGATGAGCAACGGGGGCTTTGTCCACCACGCAATCTGTGCTTGGCTGCAAAGTCTTTGCATGACCCCATTTTACAAGGGAGCGCAGTGAAACCCAGCTGCAAGGCACGATGGCCTTGCTATCACGGCCGAAGCTGCTTGCGTCTCAGGAGGGTTTTCATCTGCTCTCACAGCAAATGTTTCAAGTGTTTCACCAGCTCAGTTGTTTATAATACTGGAGACTCCCTGAGGCTCAAAGCTAGCCTTGAAAATCTGTTTACATTTTTAAATCTATGCCAAAGTGTAAGCCCTGGGACAATTAAGAGAAGTGAGGTAGGCAATGCAAACAAAATAGAACCAAAAAAGGCCTTTAGTAAGTCTTGGGTGTATATCTCTGCATATTTTCTTGAACAGCCCAAGTGACAAATGCTAGCCTTCATATTCCAGGTCACATCTGAGAAAGGCGGCAGATGAGTTTAGCCATTGGTTAGCAGATATTATTCCTGGACAAAGGCACTGCTTTATTCTCCCAGTGTACCAAAATTAGAGAACCCCCTTGTGCTAAATAATTTTGTTCTGCCTCACTGTGAAAATTCCTGGTGTTCAATAGCCCTCCACAAGTTCTCATTTTATCCCTGTAGTGCAGTGCTCCTGTGGTTATATGTCAGCTGCAGTAGTGGTAAACATGTACACACTACTCATTTAAGAGCTTTTAAAAGACTTCTTACTGTGCCCAGAAATTACACCTGTGCTTTCTTACTTACCCATGCTGTTGTCTTTGTTTCTCAGGCTATATTAAGCCTTTTTTTCCCCCTCCTTTGAAAGAGTGGGAGGAATAAACACCTTTAAGCCCTGGCTTTCTCTCTAGCGAACAAGTTGTACAGAGGGACAGAGACAGTTAATCTGAATAGAAGGGAAAAATATGGGTGCATTGCAGTAGGGATGGCAGAAGATATCTGCCCCTCCTGAAGACACTTGACTTTTCAGGAGCTCCGTGGTGTTAGCTGAAATCCCTGGCAGCTGCAGTGCCTGACTTCCCCGAGACGGGGATCTGTGATATTCTGACTGTGTTTTCTATATCTAGAAATGATGAAGAGAGACAGAGCACGCAGCACCCGGAGGAGCTGCGTCAGCAGAGGGGAAGGTGGATGCAAGGGTGCAATGAGGCATTGGCCTCTGATAAACTTTTCTATCGTAGGAGAATCTTTCAATATTCAAGATTATTTGATAGGAACAAGAATAAGAGGAGATGTGGTAAGTAACAGAAAATACCATATCTAAAAGACTGTTTGATCTGTTTGCATTATACTGCTGAAAAAAAGGAAATTGAAATAGAGGTCCTGCTAATGTCAGTGGTCAAATTCTACATCAGTCTCATTTGTCCGATATTTAGTGTGGGAACTGTCACTGAAACAAAAGACAAAAAGACCCCCCCATCCCACCCCTCCCAAAAAAAGAAATCAGCTTCGACTGGCAAAATATCTTTGATAAGACAACAGTACTTTGGATGGTGTAAAGTTGATCTGTCAAGCTCTCTGATGTGGGGTACAACTAAGAAAATACCTCAAAGGCTTTTGAATTAAAGGGCTGGTGCAGGACATGTTTGGTACCTCCTCTCTGATAGCAACATAAGCGCTAACAGTGAACCTTCATCTGCTCCAGCCCATCCCCGTGACTCTCCTGTAAGAGTCTCTGCATGTACGTGGTGGTGGTGGCTGCTGGCAGGTCCACACCCAAGTCTCAGCTGGCTGCCATCTTCTATAGTTCTTAATGTAGTTTTTTATGTGGCCAGACCCAACCTTTTTCCCAATACATGTCCAATTTGCAATGCCAACATTCGGATTTGCTGTTAAACATCTGCTGATGCGCCTCTGCTGAGAACTTAGGCTTCGTGTTTTATCCAATATTTCAAAATTGTTAGAACCAAGCCTTGAAGGCATCACATTAATTATGTTTAAATCTTAAGAACTGCCTTCCAAACTTCCCCCTCCATCATTGCTGCTCTTGAACTTGTGACTGATCATGTCGGGAGTGATCAGCACGTCTCCTCTCGAGTTCAGATCCTGCCTCTCCATTCTGCAAGTGAAATTATCTCTGTATGTCTGCACCCATAAAGTGAAGTGCACTTGTGCTTCCAACTTCCGCAGAGTACCAGACAGTTAGCTGTGCTAGGGCTCCTATTAACGCCTGCAATTAGCACTGACAAAAGTGCTGTTCCCCTCACTTGCCGAAACCGCACTTCCTTGATTGGTTTTTTAGAAAATCCCAGTGCAGTATAATATCTCCCTGGTAGTCATGTTTCAACAGAACAGCGAAGTTAGTGAGGCGTGACAGTGCTCTTTTTTCTAAACCTATACTGAACATCCTTAATCAAGCTTTGCTTTTTTGAAAATAATGGGTCTAATTCTCTTTTGGCTTACAGCATATTCATGCTTGTGTAATTCCATCAGGCCGTATCCTCAGCTCCTGTAAACTGGCAGAGCTCTTTCGGCTTCATTTAAACCCCAGGAAGGTTGGTAATAGCTGAAGATCTGGGCTGCTGATTTCCAAGATATTCCTGATTTATGCCAGTTCGAAAAGATAATGGCTTCAAGGTTTTTTTCTTTTTTTTTTTTTCCTGCTAGATCCACACTCTTTACCTCATTTACGTCAAGCAATACACAAAGTACATTCAAGCAACTGCTTGTTTCCTGCGGTCTTGATCCCCCTCCATTCCTGCTGACCCCATTGTAAAACTCACACACCCAACAGCTCCTGAAAACATCCACCGATCTCCCTGAAGGCCCGCAGGAGGGTCAGGCCAAACTATCAGGGAAAGTTGCCTTGTACCACTACATACATCACATTTTTTTGTGTTCTCTAAATTAGATGTTTTCTTCCCATATGCAGACATGAGATAACATACTGCCATGGCCAGACTATGCTGTCTCCAGAGATCTTCCAGGAGGAAAGCTCATGGATGCTTCAGCACATCTCTGCCACAACCCAGCAGAGACAACATGTCCTTGGCCATTGCACTTAGTGGGTCCTGCAAAGAAATAGTTGTGTTTTGTTCTTCTCTCCCCCTTCTTTCATTCCTGTGTTCAACAGTCTTATGTCTGCTGGCGGTAGCCAGCATCCACAGCTCTGGAAATAGCAACAGGCAGGTAACGAAAGCAAAGAGGACAGAGTCAGCATGTTTCTTCTCAGTGGTGTCAGATTTGTCTTTGGTAAGATCCTGGACAATTTGAAATGCAAGAAAGATGTGAACCCAGAAAGAAATGTGTTGAAGGGCTGCTGGTCCAAGTCCATTCCCATGATCAGAAAGCACATATTTATACTGGCAGTACAGTGGCTTGTCTGATATTAGACTGACGTTTAAATTAGGTACAGACTCGGCAATAACTCTGATTGCACCTGGGACTTCCGAGTGCAGCACAGAGCAAATAAATAATGATGTCTGTAGCAGTAGATAGAGATGCTGTTACTAACTTTGATACAGCAATGCGAAACACTGGCTGAAACATCACACAGGCTAACAGATTAGAGATTTCATAGGCTTCAGGTGCAAGAATAAAGAAAATAAAACTTGAACATTCCTTGATAAAAGTAGCCAGTGAAGAGGCTTCCAAACACCTGTAAAGCCACTATGTGGTTCCTACTGATGACTGCACCCAGTACTTCAATGTAGAAATATGAACTGTAGCAACTGACCTGCAGTTCTTCTATAAACTTTTTAAAAACTTGGGGTTTTATGGATCTGGAACACTACAGAATACAGAGCACCCAAGCTGTTTCAGAGGGAAAGTGCCCAATCGTTGGTTTTGTGCGGACTCTCTGCATCCAGGGCGTAACTGGTGATCCATATTGTACTGGCCGTATGTACCTGAAAAAAGAGTCAGACTTGTTAATTCAGTTCTGAACTATCAGGTGTTCAGTCCTTCCTCGTGTCCCTTCCCAAGGAGTGCCTCTTTGCAAGGACAGAAGCGGGAGAGACACGGTAAGGCAGGTACCAGAAAACTAGAGGAGTGTTTGCATAAGCCTCCGTGACGTATTACACTGCATAAAATGCGAAGACGCCTGCCAGCTGGGACTGCCGCACAATGATCTCCCATAGAGGGAACCACTTCAGTACTCTGGCACTCTCAAAGTTGTAAAGCCAGTTGCCCACAAAATCCTTCGCTCCTCCCAGTCATGCTTTGATGTCTTCATCATTCCGAACCTCCAGGAACAGAACATGTCTCCCAGACTCAATTAAAATGCACTCAGCTCTCTGAAGCGCTTTATTTCTGCTTTGTGTTTGGGGCTTGGCTGCACAAGTCAGAAGAATATGGTGTCATCTTTTTTGGAGGACAAGCGCTGGCATTTTGAATGTTTCCCTTCCTGTAGGATTATTGTCATCATTTATTATCTTGTGTATGTACATTTGATGGTACGAATCCTTGCTCCTGACCCCACCAATGACATTAACAGAGAGAGCACCACACTTTTGTGAAATTCTTTCCTCTCACTGCTGCTCAGCTTTTGATAGTGATTTGGATGAGTAAATCAGCACAATTTAATGGAGTTCTGCTTGTTGTGACTCACTGATTCTTCCAGCACTTATGACATCGATGTTTTTGTCCTCCAGTGAGCAGCCTTTCCCAGCATCACTCCAACCCGGCAGAGAGCAGCTGAGTCCCTGTTGACACCCCGAGCAAGGCTCCCCACCCTGCCATGCTGTCCTGGTTTCAGCTGGGATAGAGTTAATTTTCCTCCCAGTAGCTGTGGTGTTTTGGATTTAGTACAAGAAGAACATTGATAACACCGAAGTTTTTAGTCATTGCTGAGAAATCAAGGACTTTTTCTAGTTTTCCACGTGCAGCTAATGAGCAGGTGTACAGGAGCTGGGTGGGAGCACAGCCAGGCAGGTGGCCCAAACTGACCAACGGAGATATTCCATACCGTAGGCATCAGGCTCAGTTTACAAATGGATTTGACCAGCAGGGCAGGAATTCTCTTTTCCGAGTGTTCAACTTTTCTTTTTTTCCACCTCCCAGGAGTTCGAATTTTTCCAGGAGTTCGGTCTTTTTTCCATGAGTTTGGCGAGTTCTACGAAATTTGCAAGTTTGGTGAAATCCGCAAAATTTGTGAGCTCCAGGAAACCCGCAGGTTCCACGATTGCTGCTCAGGGACTGGCTGTGCAATCGGTTATTGGGTGGTAAGAAAAATTGTATCCTGTATAGCTTGTTTCCATACTCAGTAGTAGTAGTATTTCCTGTGCTGTCTTATTAGACTGTCTTTATCTCAATCCATGAGTTTGTCCATTACTCCTCCCCATCCTGCTGGAGATGAGCGAGCGGCTGTCTGGTGCTTAGCTGCTGGCTGCCAGGTTAAACCAAGACACATGCCCATCATGGGGGTTCATACGAGAAAGGTAAGGCGCAGGATATGGGCTCAAGCCAACACCTATTAATAGTGTTAATTATTAAAAGCTAATGTGCAGTGTCCTCCCTCCATCCTCTTCCCAAAGCTTTGGTTTCCCCGTGATGTTAAGAAATGGGACTTGACGTTGTTTTCAACTTTGATGTGATTTCTAACCTACTTAAAAGCAGGACTAACCATGACTATAAGCTCATGACCACTTTTTTGTTAGCTTTATCCTGATTCAGATACCACATCCTGAGATGTAATGAGATCTGAGATACACTGAAATAAAACTGACTTATGTTAGAGGGAAAAAATGTCTCAGTTTGGTCTAAATTACCTTCCTGCTTGCTGAAGCGCCCACCAGTACTCATTTCCAGGAGGGCAGGGATTCTCCAGTGCATTAGCTGTTTTCTGTTGTGGTTAAGATATATTTACTGAAACTTGCCGCATGTTCAGAGGCCTCTTACAAGATGCTGGTTCATGAAATCAAGTGTAGGACAGTGCCCTCCCTCTCCCCACAGTATGTTATGGTTGAACTCAGAAATAAAACAGTTCTTGAAAAACACTTGGTGAATCTGCATAATTAAAAATCTTTCCTGCTGGGGGTTAATGATTTGGGTAGATTAACTTGATAATGTAATGTAAAATGTTGAAATCAAGGGTGTGCATCCAGAAATACTGGTGCAGCTCTGCAATGGGAGACAATTTTAAGTAAATAACCAGAGAAAGTATTTTGCAATTAAATTAAAGATGTTTCCAAACTACTGTACTTTGCTATAAAAACCCGTCATCTTGAAAAGTCAAGTTTCATTTATTTTAATTAGCGCTGTCATGAAGTATTCCATTCAGCAAACGCTGACTAACAAGCCCTTTTCCAGACACCAGTTTGAAACCTGTGCATCAGAAAAATGATCACAGACCCTTCATGTGGTGTCTTCTGGCCCCAGTTCTCAGGTAGTCAAGATCAGTCTCACTCCACCGAAGTCAGTGTGGCAAACTGATTTACATCAGGTGAAAACAGAGGCTTTAATCTCCCTGATACACCATTTGGGAGGTGACGTAAAGTCTACCAACGTCGTTCAGAAGATTCAGATTGTCTTCAGAGAAATTCAGGTTCAAAGTTGTGTGAGCCGGGATGAATCTCCAGTCCCTTTCACTGTTCTCGTACTGGAGTTATTTAACTGGAGAGACATCAGTATCAAATTGATGGAAAGCCAAAGTGATCTTGATCCTCCTTTGAGACTTACTGTTGAATTGCATTATATATAAGCAAAGGAGCTTTTTTATTATTAATGGGATAGAAAATCAGAACCATCAAGGAAAATTATATAAGTCCTATTAAGATGGATGAGTTGGAGTTAAGTCCATGTATTCATAAGAAGATTGTTCTCTGCGACTCCTGTAAAAGTATACTGCCCTCTCATGGGAAGACCTCACTGGGGTGGAAGAACTCTGGGGGAAATGCCACGAAATTCGGCTGGGGCAGCTGCCCAGCCTGGTGGGCAGTTGTGTAGGCAGTGCCCACACGTGTGTGGGCGCGGGGCTGCTTTGGAGGATGGTCTGCTCCAGGGTGGTAAATCTGGGGCTGCCACCCCAGGAGCCGACCTTCCTTAGGATCTCTTGCTTAAACCCTTTCTCTGTCGTCTGACTTGTTTTCACATTTGCCAAGTATTGTGACTCCTTCTGCATGTCCAATGAGGGGATTATTTCACAGGCTTAAATCTCACTACTAAAAAAAGAAAGCTATGCTGATAAATACTTGTTGTCTACACGGGGAGGCTAGTGACGAATGAGCTGAAGTGAGTGTGAAGGGCACTGTCTGTTCTGTAGAAATGCCTCTTATTTCAAGCGGCTAGCATCACATCCAGAGTGCTCTGAGCAGTCTTTGTGCAGCACAAGGTAGCCTCTGCGAAGAAAATGAGGAGCAGCTGTTCTGGGCTGCCTCCTTATTTAGGTAAGCCCATGTATATAAAGTCTGAATATTGTTTTAATTTCATCCTATTGCTCTTAGCTGAAACTCCTTGTTCCGCCTTAATTTATCCCTTCACTCCGTTAACAACCTTCAAATACTTCTAGACTCTTCCCCCTTCTTTGCCATTTAGCCACGCTTTAATCTTACCTATTTCTTCATTCATCATAAATCAATCTCTCCTGCCCCCTAATCAGTGCAGCGCAGCAGTGCTGCTGGGAGCTCCCTCCAGTCCATGTGCTGCTAACGAGCAGGACCAAGTGCCGGCAGCCTCGCAGGTGGCACAGCATCGTGCCAGGAGGGATCCTTAACACCCGACCCCGGGGTGTCATGTTTTCCGTATGCTGCCCCCCTGCCACCTCCTAATGCAAAATTAAGGTCAGCTTTCCTTCTGCTGGCAGCCCTACATACCTCATCCCCATTACTATAATTTTGGGAGGAAAGATTTTGTCCAGGTAATAATAATTTTCATTTCCCCATGCAGAATCTCCTCTTATTTTCTACCTGTGCATAACTGATTGAGCGATAAGGACATTCCCTCTTTCCTTCTTACCTGATAATAAGCACCAGCAAAGCTCTGACGGTTTTGAACGCAGCAAGTGTGCACGCTGCACCTTCAAGTGGATCCTAATCCAAACATTATATGGCTGAAAGCATTCGAGTGCTTAAAGGATCCAGAGCTCTTCCCCCCCCCTCCCCAGGGGTATACGCACAAACCTATCTGGCAGCAGGTCCCTCCGCAAGCCTTTACAGCAGCAGCACGACCTCTGAATAGTCTCCATCTATGCGGGCTCCCGCATCTGATTTCCTCTCCAGTGTTAATCTGCAATCTTCATAAAAATTACTACTATTAGGTTGTCTTTCACAATGTTATTCCTATGCTGAATGTTTCTAACAATCTCAGTAACTTGCATCTTGGCACCCCAGAGTCAGCTCTGTAGCCCCTTTGAATTATATCAGTCTACAAAACCCTCCCTTGAAGGATCTCTTTATCTTTCTTAGTGTTTTCATTCAGCACAGGGGATGGGTGAGCTGGTCCCTGGGTGGTGTGTCTTTGGGCACTCAGGAGCAAGCTGAGTGCAAGATTTGGAGCCAATAGGAAAGCTTCCCCCCAGACCAGGGTGGCAGGATTTTGTTCTGGTTTATTTTCTTGCCTGCTCCTTAAGGAAACCATGCAATCTCTTTCTGACGTTGCATGGTCTTAGCATCCAGACAAGTGATCCTTCCTGCTCTTTCTGTGGTACTTTACAGTCGTGTCTTTTCATCTTTCTCTGCAAGTACGCATGTGTTACACGGTAAGGGGAAACTCAGCTGGAGATACAGGGTACATTTTGTGTGGACTCCTCTGAATCAAACACAGAGCTCACTATCATCTGCAGTGGTGGCAAACTGGACTGGATGATTGCTCTGATCTCTCCTACTCTTGTGTTTCTGCACTGTCGCAGTTTGATTTGCTTATGTTTCACCATCGCTAGGCTATTCTGAGTACCTTTTCTTCTGTGCCTGGTTCCCATTGATGGTGCTTTTCCGTTCTTCCATTGCTTTCTCCGTATGGTGGGACCCAGACTTCCCCTTGAATATCTCCTGCTAGTGACCACAACTACCTACATCTTCTCCTTTCTCATCACAGTGCAGCTTCCAGTCATTCACAAACACAGCGCTGTTTCTGTTCTCCATCTCCTCTTCACCTGTTGGGAAGCTTTGACACCCTTGCTTACCACATACGCCTGCTCTTTCAGCAGGAAACCGCTCCTTCCACTCAGCTCTCCTGGACTGACTGCCCGCTCCTCCAACCCATGGAGCATGGGGCTTTGCCTGCTCCCTGCCTGACATCTCCCAAGCAAACTGCCCTGCTTTCCCACTTCGTCCTGGTTTTCAAGGCAGCCCAGCCAGTGCAATTAACTTCACTCACTCCCCGGTTCATCTCACATTCAGTTTGGTTTAATGGAGTAAAATTCAGATCAAGTCAGAAACAATTACTGCAGCTGATGTCTCCCCAGTTTCTCACACAAATCTGGAAAACGTACTGGATCAGATACTCCCACCCTACACTTAAAATGAGCCATTTCTCAGTACGTTATTAACTCCGCTGCTTTCAGTATCTGAGTAGCATGAAATGGTTTTATTTTTTTTACTCGGCATGATGGACTGAACTATTCATGGCAATGTCAGAGATCAGAGGCAAAGGGGGAGCAGAGCCAAGGCAGTGGGAAGGAGGTTTGGCAATAAAAGAAATTGGTGAGATGACAGCGAGATGAGCTGTGATCTAAGCCCTCCTCATACCTTGTGTTTTTATACATTCACTCAAAGCATATTTCAGGGCTTGAGAGTATATTCTCCTTTCTGGAGATCTATTTTGTCATTACTTTAGCTGACAGCCGTTGGGGAGAATGAAACACTTTGGTTAGCCTCAAACACCTTGCTAAGTTCTCCTTTGGTTGAAGCACAGCAATGTTTTATTACAGCTGACACCAATCAGGGCAAACAGATCTCCATGAAACGAAGGGAATAAGTGAAGCAAATTTGGACTCACAGTTCAAAGGACGGGGTAAGTAAGTCCCAGGAAAAGGTTTATCTACCAACACCTTGTGCTTTGGGAGGAATGGACTTTTTTACAAGGGATTCTGCAGCCTCGGCAAAGCTGTTGTGTCAGGATGAGTGCTTGGTACCATCTCTGCTCCTGAGCTTTCATGCCGCAGACAAGGTCATGGGAAACTGGTGTTAGGGGGGGGTGAAAAGAAAAAGAAACAGTGACCATCATAAAAGACTGAGCACTCATGAGTCTGGTCCCAAAAGGACTGAATTATTGTATGTTTTTTTGAGGTGGCATCTATGGTCCACAGTGAGGCATTACCCCCCTGTATTACCAACGAAAGGAAGCTGCCACAAAGATGTTATCCACAGGTAAGAGAAACCCATGGCCTTTCCGTGGCTCCAATCACAGCTCCTACAACTCTAAATCACCTCTGAATATCCTTGTGGGGCATTAAGCAAGAGGAAAACACTACAAGGCATGGGTGATTGACCTTGATGGACAGCCACAATGGGGTCAGGGCACACCAACTCTCAGCCGTCAAGGTATCACCAGGCAGGGGATTTTTCGAGCAAGATGTGATGGGTTGGAAGCTGAACTCGGTTACTGGCAGGAAAGCCCCTCTCATCCAGAGAGCTTCCCTGGGTCGGCAACAGTGGGAATGGCACAGGAGGCGTCCCCCAGTGCAGATGTGGAGTTGTAAAGGGGCTGGAGCAAACATCTACACTGACTTGCTCATGTGAATAGAAGCGAGAAATTCTTGCAATGAAATGTGAAACCGTTTGAAATTCACAGTTTGTCACAGCCCATTGTGAATTCAAGAACCGGTCTTCTTTCAAAGGAGATTTCTGTGATGGCATATTAAGGAAAAACAGGCCACTTTCTAGTAAAAATGGCCAGCAAGCAGGCCTGCTCCTGAGTGAGGCTTTGATAATATCAGCCTGTTTTCCACGGCTTTGGCATCAAAAATACAGAGAAGTGCACACTGTCCAATGTTTGCACAGAAAACAGACCTGTTGTCAAAGCTGTGAACGCAGGGAAGTAGCAGACACCTGGAGAAAGGCATTTCTGTCCTCCTTTAGGAGAACACTACTGAAACATCTGCTTAACATCGAGTGTGTGTGTAAAGCGTGGAAGGGACTTATCCGCATATCCGTGCGCTGGGGAAGAACAGTCCCGAGGGGTGCACCCAGGGCGCAGCAGGATTCTTCTCTCCAATGTGGTGTTAAGCCCTTTTGTTTGTGCCAATGAATTAGGGCGCTTTTCTTTTTCACTCCCGCGGCATTAACAGCAGCAAAATCAAGTCGCCTCCAAATCCCCACACCTTGTACATCCAAGCACGCCCTGCGTCCTGGGCGTTGCTCCGCTACCGTGATTTGGGTACGGAGATTCGTCTGAAAGAAAGGATGAAGCCAAAATCTGGCTTTGTTTTCCTGCTGTCCTAAATTTCACCCCGCCTTTGCACAGCTTCGCCTCAGCGCTTGGCACTTTGCAGAACTCCTAAAACAGCGAGGCAGGACGAGCAGCAGCGGGGCCGGCTCCCGGTCCCCGAGCCGGGGCAGCCCCTGCGGGGGGAGCAGCGCTCGGGGCACGGCCCGGGGGCTTTGTGTGACTGAACAGTGACATCCAGCGGTCACCGCTCCCGCCGACGCCGGCCTGCCCGGGAAAACCCCCGAGGTCCTCTCCTCACCTAAACGCAGGGGTATTTGTGCAGCAGCGGCGGCGGCTGACCTGGGGCTCGGGATGCCCCGCGGTCAGCTCAGCTGCCTGCGGACCGACAGCTGCCCCCCAGTGCGCCTTCATGAAACCTCCGAGTATAAAATAATCTGAAAATCACCCTGGTTTTCCTCAACTGTCGAACCCCCATGCGTTTGAGCCATCACAAATATTATTCACAATTAAGCTACTATAAGTGTAAAAATAAATCAAAACTCTATTAAACATTAAATCACAGAAACTTTTCCTTCTGCTAGTTACCACACTAAACACAAAAATCAGCAGTTTTCATCTCAAGTTTAACATTACAGGCATATTTTTACACGGTAATTTGGTTTTCAAAAAAAAGTCTAACTGTGAAGTTTAATGGTACCACACGAAGCTGCTTGTCAGTTCATATTTATATTCAAATCTGAGCTTTCACAGTTCCTAGTGTGTTTCTTTGGTATTTTGTTGAAGATATTCTGACAGTCTTTTTCAAAACTGTCTCTAGGAAAAGCAGCATGAAAACCCGCAAAGAAACAAAAAGCTTCCTACACTTCTGGCTCAGGGTCTGGATGCTTCAGGAGGAGATGTTTATTTCCTACGTGCACACGAGGCTGATGCTCGAAGGCTCAAACATTTGGCTGCCGCCGCGCAGCCCTCCTGGCTAGGCTAATCTTTCCTATGAGGAATGGGTGGTTGCACCACAGCCCTGGAGGAGTCCCCAGAGGTTAAAAACACCGAAATCTGAAGCGTGGAAAGCTGCAGCCACCAGAGCATCTCTGAATCCGCCCACGGAGGTCAGGTACCAGTTTTGGGGATCCCCTCTGCCCTTTCTGCCCCCCTCTCCTGGTTGCAAGCCAGGCTGGCTGTGCAGAGCTGGGAGAAGAGGTATTTATTTGGCTAGTGGTTTCTGAGTGCCGCTTTCAGCACCGAGACGGATGCAGCCTGCCAAGCACAGCTTCGACCTCCCAGGTTACAGGACCTGCCTTACCACAGGTAGCAAAACCTGAGCCATTATTCATCATCTGTTGTTAGACAGTGAAAAATAGGGGTCAAATCCCTGATGACAGGGTATTGCGAGAGGAGGCCTTGCTCCTGCCCTCATCCTAGGTGGGGACACGTCACCCAGCACGACCTGGCTGCTTTATTTGAAGCAAGACTTCTGTCTGTAGCTCCCACAAAAGCCACACACACTCTGAATGAGTCCCTGTCGCTCCCCAAATCCCTTCTCCTCCTCAGCTGGTGTGGCAAAGAAAAAAGCAGGGTGGAAGCAGAGGCTGTGCCCAAAATTACAGATGCATCCCAAGACACGGCTGCGCAAGGTGCTCACTGAGGGTCGGGAAGGAAAAGCCTGAGGCTGAACCTTGCCTCTTATAAGTGCATTCTCCAGCCCCTTTCCACTAGAAATTCAACGCAAACCCCTAGGCTTGTTCGAGAGCTCAGATGCCTCCTCAACCCACCCCACTCTCAGAGAAGGTCACCCCCTGTCACAGGCAGTGCGAGCAACAGCCCCACTGTCAGGAGCCTGAAGACGTATTTCTTTTTAATATAAGACGTAGAGGGTCTAAAATGACTGCAGCTGCCATAGCATTAAAAAATAATGTCTGCTGCCTTCAGGTTTTTGACATGAGGTGTTCCTTTCAGTCTCTCCTCAGCCGACAGCTGCATTTCATGGTCTCATGTCCACTCCAGAAACAAAAGCAATCTTTTCATCCCAGCAAGCCAGGGTGAACGACCTCTCTTGCAGCACCTCCTGATTCATGAGTGTTAATTCATCCTGATTTTCCTCTTCTCTCTCAGCCTGGGACAAGGTGACCAGCGCTTGGGTCAGTCCCTCTGTGTGACCTTGGGGAATCACTTTGCTCCCTCCCATGCTTTGCTGTGTAACAGTGGGCTGGGAGGCGCAGAGGTGGAGGAGATGAAGTGATGGGCACTGCGCACGGGGGTCTCGGCAGTGATGCCTCCAGGCCCCTGTCCTCTCGTGTCTGCCAGCGCTGCCCACCACTGGGCTGCACAAGCGCAACCACCGCATCCTGCAGCCCCGACCGCAGGAGGCACGTGGTAATTCCTGATCGGCTTTTAATGATCCCAAACCCCTCCACTGACTCAGGTGACAGCTAAATTTATCCCAAGGTTAGGGCGACTCTGCTGTACTGAATTCTATTTAAAATCAACGCAAGCACTTCGGAATAACAAGTTGTTATACAAGTCCAGAGACCAGGCAGCTTCCCATATTCTTTTTTTAATGTAAAAGGTAACATATTTCCATATTTTGTACGTGCTAATTGTTGGGAACACTGTCAGATGGTTCGGCAAATTGAAAATGACAACATCAACCTGTTCGATCCATTAAAATCTCTCCAGGATCGTAAGGGACACTGTCAGCCAAGTAATGCTGGCATCCCTGTGGTAAAGCCATCTTGCTTCTTATTAATGACTGGCTTTGCAAATGAGCAGATTTTCTAAGCATGCACCGCTCCATCACATTATCCAGGAGGGGCACAGGCAAAATGTAAGGAAACCCAGAGGTTAAAAGAGAAGACTTTCAACCCAATGCAGACTTAATGAAGAGAATGTATGAGCAAAATTTAAATAGGTCCCAGGCCACACAGCAAAGATAAAAGGTTGGGAATAGCTTTCTCCTTGTCCAAGGACCACTGCAGGAGTTTAGAGGGAATACGGTGCAGATTCTGGACCAGTCTTTCATAAGAGAGAAGTGGTACCATTTTGAAGAACTCTCGAGTCCCATTTTCAGGAGAAGCTAAGGAAACCAGCAACCCAAACCCCGCTGTAATTCAGCTCTGGATAGTCATTTGGGGCAGTCAGGTGTTTAATACCTTGACCTGGACCTGAGCTCCTTTGTGCAGAAAGAGAAGCCGGCTCCAGTCCAAAAAGCTGTAGAGATAAGTTAGTGCAGTGCTATGCCCAAGCCAATACACTGTGGTATTTATTTCCACTAGTATTTATTACCTTGGCCGTGGTATTTCCCAAAAGCAGAAAGCAGCTGTGTGTAACTTCCACACCAGAATTTCCAAGTAGCAGGGACTGAAGGCAAAGAAGACTTGTATCTGTTTTCATCCATCCTGATAGACACATCCAAAATCATTCTCCTTTTGAAAATGTTGCCATAAAGCTGTTAATTCATTGTAGTCGTGAGCCTTTCAACCCATCCAAAAGCTGAATGTGAGGATCCTGGAGTCTCACCCAGCTCACGGCAAGCAGGGTCCTCTCCTTCTCGAAGGATCGTAGCAACGGCTTTGCTGGGGAGTGTCAGAAAACAAACAATAGCTCATCGTCCTAATACTGACAGATCTCTAACACTAAAATAATAATTGTTTTTTCACTTCCCTAGTATTTTCTGCATTCTCTCTGCGATATTCTTGCAGGTATAAAAATCTGCTGGGATGAATCACAGATGGAGAGACAGCATTAATTTAAAACAGTGATGGATGGAACAATGGCTACGACTTAGGGGAGAATCACAGGGCTGTTGTTGAAGTTAAGAGACAAATTATTATTGTTTGGTGTTTTAGGGCTGTGGAACATGTCCCAGGAATAGCACTTTTTCTCCTTTGTTATCCCCAGCTGCTTCACGTTAGTGTCTCACAAGCTAAGCTGCTGTTCTGGGAACATCGCAGACTATTAGTATTTCTTTCTCTTTCATTTATGCCATCTTGTTTGCTCTCCTGGGCTGCTCTAAAGCAGGCTGACATTGCCAAAGAGATTTAGTGCGTGTACTTTGTATACACTTTAATTAGGTCTCCATTCATGTCTGTTACCTGACACTTACATAAGAAATCACTCATAAAGTACTCACACAGTACGGAAATCAATACATGTCCTAAACGCACGGTGACTTTCAGGCTGAAATTAAGTGCCTTCACTTACTCAGGCTGTGTCCACCTCCGCTTCGTGGCATGGAGACATATGGGTTAGCTCTGAGGGTTGTACTGCAGCCAGGCTCAACATCTTTCGCTCAAGCAGAGGCAGGAGTTGCCCCAAGAGCAAGGGTCTCAGCACTGCTGGGACGGTGTATTTCCCATCTCCGCTCATTTTGACATGCAGCAGCTACAGCCAAGGAGGTGTGCAGAAATTAAAGCTTTAAACAAGGAATTGTTTCTTTTTGTCACTTCAATTTCATTTTATTAGACTTTCTGACAGCTCCAAGCTTCAGACATCGGTGGCAACAGTGGCTGAAACTTAGCACTATTATATTATTGTCACTTCAATTTTTCCTTGTGTTTCTAATAGAAATCTAAATGATTAGGTGTTTAACTTTCATGCTCCATCAATGTGAGTCAGACAAAAATACAACTGCTTATATTAAGGTCTAGCACTCGAAATGGCGTTTTTTGAGAGGGGACTTTCTTTCAGCTGTTGGGTTATACGACTTTATTTGTCTCTCCCTGGGTGAGAGGGGTCTCCCATTCACTGGGCAGATTATCTCCAGGGAGGGAAGGATGAATTGTTTTTTTGTTTAGGGGTGAATACTCAGCTGGTGGCAGCTCTGTAGCTGTGTAGCTGTAGCTGTGTGCCCTTGTGCATCCCAGCCAAGACCACTGCTGTCAGCAAGGCTAAGCTGTGAGCATGTTGCTGAGTAAGTATATATCCTAATGCCTGTTTTGTTATTCATCTTGCAGGCTTGTGAGTAGAGATATGAGCAGCTGCACTGTATTAAAGAACAGAAATTAAAGACTACAATTCTAGTGTCTGGACATTCAAAATCTACATTCAAAACCCAATCTTCAAATCTGGAGATCTTTAGGGGGATTCTCATTCTTACAGTTCAGAGGAAAGAAATGCCTCTGCACACAAACACATCCAGTGGATAATCTCGTGCTGGAAATTAATTTGTAAGCAGTGTAATAGTTCCATTAATAAGATTAATGCCAGGTACAGCTCTATAGATTATTGAAAAGACAAAGCGGCCTGATCCATGCAATTAGAATGAGATACCTGTACTAACCAGGATGCTCACCTGACAGTAATGGTTACATCAGACAGCTCAAGGAACTCAAGCTCCTCCTCTGGTCTCATAATACTTTCTGGTTTGTGCTGTCAATAGCTTTATCAGTTTTCTCACATTATACATATTCAGGAAGAATAATAGTGTTGTTCTGACATGCAAGTGTAAAATCCTCTCTTTCTCCATCTTGGTTCTGATCTAAGTGATAATCAAGTATTCAACATCAGGTTTATGTGATGGCTTATTTGAATTACGGAAAAATCCAGAGGTCTGGTTGGTGTGAAACCAGGCAGTGTTGGCTCACATTGTTCGGACACCAGCCACTTTTCCTCTTCAGATGAAAGCAGAAACCACTGCGGCAGACTTCATCATGGTTTCTGCATGTTATCCTCCATTAAGTAAATGGAGGAGGTCAAATAACAACCAACGCAGATAGTAAAATACTTTCATAATCTGGAAATTCTCCTAAATATTGTAAATCCAATACACACTGTGCAAGCAGAGGATGCAGCTCAGGCCTGCAGTGTGCTGATGCTTAGGGCTTTATCTCGGCAGCAGGGCACCCTGCCTGCCCCACAGCAGCCGTGTGCTTCCCGGCTTTGTGCAAGGGCCGTGCAAACTTCTGGATCCTGCTGACACAGAGCCCAACAAATGAGCATGGATGAGGCCGCTGGCACCCCGGTCAGTATTGCCTTGCTTGTGTACCTTCAGGGCATGTCCCTTTTTTCCAAGGAGTTTACAGTCATGCATGAGTCCTCTCTTGCCCTATTCTGGAGTGTTACTAGGAGGGTTTCTGTCATGCAGTGAGTTAAGCACCAGAGTGCCATGTCACCCTAACAACCGTCCTGGGGGAAGGAAATCACTCTGTTCTGCTCTGTTGTACTCATTCCCAATTACAAGCCAAGTATCTCAGTCATGAATGTCAAAACAGATACTATCTGGTTAAATGATACAAGATAGGAGCAGTTAAGCCATAAGCTGTCATGCACCCAGACGTGATTGACAGGGAAGCTGTCTCCTGATGGTACAGGGGAATTAGCTTAATACTTAAGGTGAAGTGATGCCTGCTTAGCAGAGCCCCTGTTGTTCCACATTAGACGTAATGCTGGCAGTGTTACTGTTACCACACGCTATTTGCTTTTTTTTTTTAGAAAGATTACCATGCTTTTTTATCTTTCTAAAAATGTGTTGGGCCCTCTAACCTGCTGTGATTAATTTTCAAAAACCAAAGCTACAATTTAGACTAAAGAAATGCTCCGGTTTTTATCTCTGCATCACACGAACCATGTTGTGTTCAAAACCACCGATCCCCTTTGGGGGACTGGTACCCTGGGTTGCCTTGAACGGCGCGACCTATAAATGGCACAACGCTCCTTTGATTTTTGTCTGCACAGCATTTTGGCCATCGCTCGTTATGCCCAGCTGTGAGATTAACGTGTCATTCTTGTTATGTCAGAATTACTGGCATGCTGTTCTGCTCGTTTCGCTGAGCTACAGGAGCTGCTGGGCAGCGCTGGCTCGTTTTCAACAGAGATGAAAGGAAGTATCGGGCAAGCTAGAATTGGGGAATCTGTGCTTGAGATTTTGCCGCTGAAGCTCTTAGACTCACCTGCTTCGTTTCGCCAAGCGCTAGGATCCTTTCTGCCTCGTCCTCTATTGTGAAGGCATTTGCTGAGAGCTTACAGATGAGAAGGAATGGCCAGGTCAGCCAAAATCAGCTCACCCTCGTGGTCACCCCGAGACCTGGTCTGTCCTAACGGGCTGCTGAACCCATCTTTCTTCCCTTCACCCACCAACTCGGTGACCAGGAGGGTGGCTGAGGGCTGACATGGGGCTGTGCTCAGAGCAAAAGGCTCCATCCGCACCCTGTGTGCAGGTCACGAGCGCGCACCACAGAAATAGGTGACTGCAATAGCATGGCAGCACGTGGAAGGCATCCTTGTGCTGGATGGGGAGATGTGAATTTCCACTGGTATCAGGACTTCTAGAATAAGAGTAGAAGAAATAACTAAAAACAGCCCAAACCATAGTAGCTGGACGTTGAGCCCTTCATTCAGCTTTGAAACCCTTCCAATCAGCTACACTGAGAAGTGTCCTCCCTCCAGCCCACGTACTCGCAGTTTGTAATGCCCCCCCTGGAAATTCAGAAATTATTTACCGAGTGGAGGAAAAATTGTAAAGATTTTCAGATATTTTTCTGCCTAACTAGAAAAAAAGAAATCTAAAAAAAACAATGTGGGGGAGCTGTCAGCACTTGTTTACAAATCTGAACTGCCACTTCTTGTGTCTTTATGCCCAAGTATTTGCAGCATATTGGAGTCACAAATCTGAACCCCTGGCATCTTTGGCCCATAAGGCTGGAATATCAATTCTAATCCCAGACACACCATATTTTGTAGAGACCTTGCCATGACCTAGCTTTTTGAGTGTTAAATCCTGCTCTGGATGTTTCCAGGTGAGCACTCATCTGTGGTCAATGTGCACCTTTCAGGCAGAAAAGGAAATCTGGCCTTTTGCTGAGAACGCTCTCACACAGGCACCTCAGCAAGTGCCTCAGCGAAGGGCGGGTGCTGGAAGGAGCGTGAGCTTTTGCATGCTGCTCTTCAACATTTTCGTGGTACTTGGGCACCCCAGTCAGTCACAGAACAAGCCCTGCCCCAAAGCTTCCCACGCCGGTGCAGGCATGCACCAGGGACCCCAGGTATCTGTGATGCTCAGACTTCTATGTTTCTCCAAGATATATTTGAACTCTGTCCATGATGTTTGTCGAACAGCGAGGTATTTGGATAGCATTTGAGTTTGCTATGTTTGAAATGTTCTCACTCTGCATAAATTTGTCAGGACTGAAGATTATATTAAACATAAACTCGCACAGGGAAACCACGCAGCCAGCCTTCCCTCCCCCATGCACACACGAACAGACTTGCTAAGTGCACAGACAAGGAGCCCTTTCAGCCCAAGTTCATGATTCAGTGAATCAACCCTGAAATGCAATTCCGTTCCTGAAAGAGAGAGATGCTCTCTGATATCTACACAGTTTTACTTCTTTTTTTTTTTTCTTCCCCCTGCCCCGGTGTTTTGCCCTGGTGGGACTTGTTCTTCATTGCAAAGAATTATATACCCAATAAAAGAAAATCTGAGGGCAGTCTAAAAGATATCTTAGGTAGCCTTGAATGTTGCCAGAAGGCCTGAGGAGGAACAATTTAGCTGGCAGATAAATCGTTGTAATAACTGACCTGACATTTCTTTCGTGTTTGACCATGTTGCACCATGAAAATCGACAAAATCCTGTTCCAGATGAAAATATGTTCTCCTGGTTGTGTAGCTGGTTAATCCTCAGAAAGACACAGATTTTCCATCCCATAGCAGAAGAGCTCAACTGTAGCTGTACACTCATTATTCCCAGCTGGCTGGCACTATTATTCAGCTGTTCTCATTCCGGGCTATTGTTCTAGTTCACCTTAAACCAGTTACACTAAAAAGATCTTCAAGAATGGCAGTGGCACCATTTTCTGGGCAGTTGAGGACTCCAAAGCATGACAACCAAATAGGGAGATGAAGTCAATCTGCAGAAGTCAGCTCAAAATCAATAAGATGATACATTTCAGGTGAGAAGATGCTGAACAGTTATTTTAAAATGCCTGGGGATTAGACAAAATGTACTTCCCATCCTATTCATCTATAATAAGTCATTGGTGCTTTCTGCGTGATTGAATTTCATTTCACATCTATGTTTTATATTAAGGTTCACCTGTGCTTATATGGGTTTTTTTGTAGTCCACAGACTATTTGGGAAAGTTTTTTAAAAATAAAACAGTATCAGCACTGAGGGCAACTGGAGCAAATAGTTCTCTGGGATGTGCCTCCTGTTAAAGAGCTTTGCTTGTAAAGAGAGATGGCCTTTTGGGGAGGATGGGTGCAATGTGCCATGTGAGAGGGAAGCCAGAGAAGTTTGCTGTGGGATGTAAGTTATCTTGCAATCCTGACAGCTTACCTGTGAACCTCAGCTCGTGCCATCGCTGGATGGTCCAGCAATGTGTGAGCACCTGCATAAAACAGCATTATCTGGGGGGGAGAAATAATACCAGCTCACTCCCACAGTGACTTGTTTAGCTCCAAGATTAGTGACTATCGAAGAAAAGGTTAGCAAGCCAAGTAAAGAGAAAATGCATGGATTTCTTTAAGTTACAGTTCATTTGGGCAGTATATGCACGCTGGAGGCAAGGAGACTGAATTTAAGGGTTTTCTTTCCTCTGGCTTTGCCATACCTTGAACCTGGTGTATTCAGGATCTCCTTGAAGCACTAAGTGCAATAGTGTGAGCGAGAAGGGCTGCCACAGTGGTCCAGGCTTGGAGGGCTCAGTGTCAGAGCATCACAAGGATAATGACAGGCTTCATCACATGGGCACAACAAATATGCACAACAAATATTTGCAATCCAAACACTATCATATTTTCCAGACTCTCTGCTCTCTGGGATACAATCCTGATTTCCTTGTTTATCATCAGCTTTTAAGTTTCCTGCAACAAAATTCAGCCCATGCTGGGAAAACCCCTACCACCTGTGTCTGTAAATCCCAGGCTTTTCCAAGGTCACTCTCTGCTGCAAATCAATCTGTCAGTCTCTGAGGTTACTAATAATTTCAATGCATGATTAGTATAATAATGAAAAAAAAAAAGTAGCATAAAGATATACATTTTGTCTCTAGTAATTCCTCCATCTGTTGACAGGCCTAGCAGGGTGCAATGCTCAGCCTCTACAGATTTCAAATTAAAGGTTTGCCAAGACACTTGGCTGAGTTGAAGGCAAACCAAATACAGCAGCTTTAGGAAATTACAGCAACTGCCCCATTGTTTGACTTCCACAATCTCTATTTCAAGCCTTCCGATTCTTAAGCAAAGCAAGATTCAGCTTAGTATTTTAGCAGTACGAGATTCAGAGCATTGATTATGGGTGGGACAACTGGTCTCTGGAGGTCAGAGGGACTACAGTGGAACTTGTTGATGACCAGCATACTCTCATATAATGTCAGGTGCGTTCAAGTACTTTTTACCCAGCACTTGGGTCCCAGTTACAGCAATCACCAAATTTTTTTAAACCTTCCAGTTGACACTAGTAAATAGTAATAATGTATTTTACACATCAAGGAATATAGGGGTCGTGTAAGTTGTCCAAGAGTGATAAAGAGAAAGTAATGCCTTTTCCTACCTAGTTAATGACTCCTGAAATGGCATATGGATGAATTAGCAGTCACAAACACACAGATAGGTGAGCAATTTCCTAAATGCAATATTGATTTTAAAGATGAACAACATTTTCAGAGCTTGTGTACGGCCAAGAGTTTTCACCAGATGTCCAAATACCTAGCTGTGTAGCTAGAATGAAGACTTAAATAAGAATCTGAGTTGAAATAAATGTCCTATTTCCTACTCTCTAATCTTGTTTGAAGCTCTGGGAGTCGCGCCATTCTCAGCACTAGTTGGTAGTCAACAAGCAAATAAAGCCTACGTTGGATTAGTGGATTTTATTCCCCCCTTAGGACCTGAACATTTTTTCCTTTTCTTTAACGTTCAGACTGAAACACTTACTGCATAATAACAACAACCTGAGTCAGATGCAAGATGCATAACTGTGAAAAATATGTTCATTGCTTCCCATGCAGCCTGCCAGTTTGGGACAGAGAGAGCCTGGCTTATGTTCAAGGTTTGGGGATTGTATCATAATTTTGAACGGAGCCCAGGATGCATCTGAAATGGGAAAGTGGAAGAGCCAGCAGGCTTTATAATATTAAAAGCCTTACTGTAAAAATACAAAATGGACAGAGAAAAAATCAATCAGATGAAATCTGTAATTAGGCTGTGTGAGCTCCTTGCAAGGACTGTGCTGTACTCTTGGTTATCTACAGTACTGAGCTGGCGCCAGCTCTGCTCACTTTCCTTGTGCTGCCTCGCTCGGCAGCCCATCAGGGAGGACCACAAGGACTGGCTTCCTCATTCTAGAGGAATAAAATTGGTAAAATCAAGCCTATAGCAAATCCACTGCTTTAATCTTTTCTCTTTTGAAGGACAGAGCCCCAGCTTGGATCAGTATGTCCAAAGACATTGTTTTGGTTTTACTTAGGAGACAGCTGACAGCAGAAAATGCTTCATTTCTGGGCTCTGTGGGTGGTTCCAGCCAAGCTCGTCTTGATGGCAAGCAATATGCAATTCTGAAATAAATGTCCCTTCATTCATTTATATCAGAAATAATTACAGACGTATACAACCATATAATGGAGACATGCAGAGATCAGCACATATTAATGCAAACTGTGTCTTTATTCTGACACAGGAGGAAAGTTCATGTAAACTCCTCCTCCCTCGTCATCTTGTTTTCAGCTGTGCCCAAAAGCATGTTTCCCAGACAGAGTACAACGGGCAAGAATTGGCACTGTTTTCCAGATGTAAACTCATGACCCCCAGCAGTCTGTCATCATGTTTAGTGATGGAGCCAGTCAACACAGGCTCTTGACTGAAGGACTGGCAAGCTTGGTCTTCTCCCTAGGGATTACTTTTTGTGGGTCTTGCTACTGACTGAACGCTTGCCAGACTTTCCATGGCTTTTATTGAGAAGGAAATACCTTCGGTGACTTTTCCAAATGGTTGTGAAAAGCCAAAATTCATCTGTTTGTGCTAATATGTCATGACAATTTTTTTTGCAACTATCATCATAGAAAACCTTGAAACTGTTTTTGGTGAGCTCCATAAAAAAAACGTAGAATGAACTCTCAAAGGATAAATCCGTAGGAATATGTCTCCCTCTCTGGCTGTGGCAATGACCTTCTAGCACTGCAGATTGCCATTCAGGCAGAAGCGTCTCTTTTTTCACATGATATATGAATCTTACACTCTCACTTGCTTCTTCTGTGAGAGCTGAATCTCAATTTATTATCCAGGAGCTGCTATCTGAGCCCACATCCTGCACACAGACACCTCACTTCAGCATTGGTACCTGTTTCAGCACTGTGCAACTTGCAGATGCCAAGATCCCTCCATGACATGTCACCATCCCCAAGAATGCTGGCCCTGTGTACCACCATTCCTGCAGTCCTGCTGGGACAGGGACAACATCTCTCTCACTGTTTTGCACTGTGGACACAGTGCCAAAAGTCATACTACTAAAGGAGAAAGGATTTCCTTCAGCTGTGTTTGAAGAAAGAAATAACGTCTGAGTCCTGGCTGTTCTCCAACCAGGCTCCGGTCCCTACCAGTAGTCAGAGGTTCGGATCTTCAGTATGGCCTTCACTCAGTGACCTTGTTTATAATTTTGTGCTGCTTTGCTCCCCTGGTTTCTGTGTCTTCACAGTGGTTTCCTAGCTAGATATTGAGATCATTTACAACAGAAGACAGGAAAATTTGGCACAATAAGCTACCTATTTTTGATTTTTCTCAGGACAACTAACCCTATTCCATATGCACGGCCTGCTGACATCTCCCCTCTTTTTTTCTCTTCATTAAACCATCTTGAGCAGCATCTGTCTCATTCCAAGAAAGCTGTGAAGCAGCATCTTCCCCGAGTAACACTTCTTTGGTCTGGCTTAACTTCTAGCAGTTATTTTCATATCCTGCATGTGCTAATTCTCTACTCGGAGGAAAAGACTCCGAGAAATGAAGAAGTTTAAGCTTACATATTTTACCTTACACTTCCAGTAGCCAAAGAGTATGGTTGGACCAGCTCTTTTTGCTGGTGCACAGTAGCAACCTGTTGAGCCATGGTATATTAATTGTGTTTCTAACCTCTCAATCTGGTGCTTCAACGGCCTTTGAAGCGGCAGTCTTCCTTCTTTGCACAGCCTTGAAGCTTGATTTTTTCATCAATGTATAAGTGCACTTTTCCTGAGGACTTTCAGCTCTCCACATGAACACTGGGCATTTGGAAAGCTCCAGCGAAACAGCTATGCATAGATGAGATGCCCTGTCAGTCAAGGCCAGACCTTTTTTCACATTTTAGCGATGATGAAATGAAGACGTGTCCCTCATCTGGCTCATGAAAGAGATGTCTGTGTACATTGTTTCCTTCCTTCTCACAAAGCAGGGTTGAGCTTGGTATCATACAGCAGTATCTTCACCTATTCGGTTGTCTACGTGGAGAAAATCATCAAAAGGGGGAAAACGTTGAAAAGATAATTCACAGACGAATTCCTGACATAGCATGGGAAGTGGAATAGCCTACAGTGACAAGAAGAAATAGCTTCACTCCTCAATCTTTACCACTAGCACGAGGGAACACAAAAGGTTTCCCAAATTTTATTATGTTTTCTGCAAAGGTGCTTTGATAGTCCCTGCCTTCCATGGGGCCACCAAAGGAACCAAGCTAGGAGCCACATATCACAGAGAGAGGTCCAAACCTGCTGTGGGGATGAGTGTGTTCCCCAGGGAGTCTTGGGTTTGATCCCTGGTTTAACTCTGAGGATACATCTACTGAGATATCTAAGATACCCTCCACATGTCTTCTTGTACGCTGTCACTTGGGGATTGTCCGAATGCCATCTAAAGCTATGATGCTGCAGCCATGTCGCTTATGCAATGGGACTGAAGTGCTCCTGATGACCAGGAAAAGGTTGCTTGTTTACACCTACCTGCCCATTATATTCTCAGTGGGACTGTTTTATTTGATCTGAGTTTTTCCACTGTGCAAATTTTTCACCATTATGTTCCATCTCCTCGCTCTTGATGGGTTGGCAGCACTTTAACAGGGTAATGCTGGTCTGTCACAGAGTTTACAAAGTGTTGCAGTCAGCAGGTTTCTCCAGCAGCAACCTCCTCTGCTCCCCACCAAGCAGCACTGCCCCAAAGCTTGATCCAGCCTTTGAATATCAGAGATATGAGGATCCTAAGGCTGGACGCTAGCCCAAGTTCCCTCAATAAAAGCCCAGCATGAGCCCAGATGAGCTGTCAAGCTGCCTGATGACACTGTTTTAAATTCACGATAATATATTTTTCTAATTTAATCTGTAAAATGGAAATGCACATTTCAGCTCATGATTTCCAACTTATCTTCTATTTCCTTTCAGCTTTTCAATGTTTCTGAAATGCCTTATGCTACAGGCAAAACACACTGATTATGATGGGGCTTTTCTTTTAGCAGCTGCCACTGAGCAATGTCACACATGGAGAAAATGGAAAGTCGACTCTGCCCAGTTGTGTCAAGCATTTGAAAAGAAGAGAGGAAAAAGACTGCATGGTAAAAAACAGGTGCGCAACTGTTGCTGTTGAATCCTGCTTTAATGATGAGTACAGGTGGGATTTTTTTGAAGAATTTAGATATGGTGAAGCTCTACAAGGTAAGTAATTAATAAAAATCAGCCCATCACAAATGTCCACCCCCTCCACAACAGGGACAATATTTTTTCTGGTCCAAAGTGCGAGTGGCATACTGGAATTTCAATTCTGAAGTGAAAGAGAGTACGTGTACCCCCTTACTTGCACATTGTAACCTTCCGAAAGTACTACTAATGTGTATGTTTGCTGATCCCATCTTCATCATTAACACCCAGACAGACAATTGCAAACAGTATGAGAGACACAATGATGTCAAGTGTATCGTGCAGCACTGTGGGGTGTAGGGTTTTCTATTCATGTGTCCTCTGCCTATAGAGGCAGAAGATACTGTTCTTGTATCCAAACTGGGAAAAATGCAGCAAGACACGTAGTGACTTGTTGCCTTCAAACAACAGCTGTTCTGAAGCAGCGCATCTCTGCCTTTTTGCTATCAAGAGACATTGCACTCCGCGAGGGCAACCTCGGTTAGAAGCAGCTTGTTGTGACAGCCCAGGGAGAAGTCTGCTTTGGATCAAAAACTCCCTCTTTGTCTTTGGAGGAGAAGGTTCTCCCTCTCTTTTTCAAGGTAACCTTCTCTGAACCATCACTTTGTGCTCTCACCTGCATTTCAGATAAAACTGTTACCCCTTCATGAGAGGCTGAGCCCCGCAGGTGAATGGCCAGGGAAGAGGGACTCATCAAACCGAGCAGCTGTGAGTGACTTTCTTCCTGCAACAACAATTTTGCTGCTGATAGGTGGCATTGATTTTCAATAGATTCATTACCCTCAACCTGTTTGGGAGTGGGGAGCTGGAATTTCTCATTCTAATTACATGGCCAGAGGTTTGACATTTCTCTGCTGTGAAAGAAGGGGCAGGGAATATCATGTAAGATAAAGTTGCTGGAGAAAGCAAAGCCAAGGAGAAACCCTAAACAGCAGTTCTCCTTGGGGCTGCGTGTTCGAGCTGGGCACAAGACCGGTCGTCACGCAGACCCAGATGGCACCGAGCTGCGGGTGAGGAATGCTGGCTCCGCTCATGGCCGGGAGGGTGGGAGCCAGGCTGGCACACCTGCAAACAGCGTCTGTGTAAGAGGCAGCCTGGCAAGCCCCACTCCGCAGAACCGGTGGCTTTCCAGCTCGCTCCCGTCCTCCGCAAGGGCACCTACTGCCTGGCAAAGCCGGGACACAGCTGCTCTTCGCAGTCATGTCTCTATCTCTTGGCCGCCGCTCTCCCAGAGCCACAGCAGACCCTCCCTCTTCGGTCCTTTGAGCCCATAAACGCCGCTGGCTCAAACGCAAGAGCACCGAGAGGCAATTTTCAACCAAGCACAGCTGCGGTCTTTGCCCACGCGACACATTTTGGAGGAGCAAGAGGCGGTGTGTACTCCCAAAACATCACATTGCACAGGGTTGTGTTTTTTTTAGCCCTCTAACCCTTTCTCACAACAGCTCGGATGTTTCCACTTGGGGGACCGGGAAAAACACTTTCCCCAAAGCGATAGCTGGGGGGCAGATCCCGCAGGATGGCTGTCTGCCAGCCCCTGCCCGCGGCACCGGGCACGGCAGAGCCGAGCTGTGCTGTGCATCGCACCAGGGCTCGGTGGGAGTTAAACCCGGGGGACCCCATCTCCTCTCCCTTGCTTTAACTGCCGTGAGAGCTGAAGTTCAAACCTGTGCCATGCACTTTGAAAATGTGAGGGATTAATTCAGTCCCTTGAAATATTCCTGCCTTCCAAAGCACACAGAGTGAGCATGGCTCTCATTTAGTGCTCATGCTCTGTGAAGAGGTTTTCATGCTCACTGTGGGGAAGCAGGGATTGTTTTTATTCAGAGCAAGAAAGAAAGGCACATCTGATGTAGAGCCGACAAAAGATGCGATGAAGATGTAGTGCTGGGGAGGGAGGGGATGGAGAAGCACTCGTAGCTTGGCTTTCAATTAGGTGTCCTATTTTGTTGGCGGGGGTGGGGAGACATTTTAATCTAAACTGTTTTGTAGGCAGACAGTGATTGCACAGGACCAGTGCCCTCTGTGAGGATGCTCATATCTCCTCACGAAAGCAAAAGAGAGAGGTACTTTCAAACAAATGTTAAATAATGAAAGCAGCCACACATGCCTATTAACGGCTGACAGAGCGCCGTCGCATCCGCTTTCCTGACAGATAGCTGCACTTTCAACTTCATTTCACAATACAGCAGACGTTCATCGTGTGCGCAGCTCAGCCATTCCCCCAGACTCCTCTTACATTAGCAAGACCTGGATCCGAGGCTTGTTTGCCATTAGCGGTTACTTTTCAGAGATTTAGAATGGATTTGGCCTAGAGGGTGGGATTTAAGAGTTTGTTCTTACAAACTTGGTGTAATAGCATGTTCCCTCACAGAACTCATGTATTTTCTGAGTTGCTGAAGAAGCTCTTGAGACCTGCAAATGTATCCCTTATGCGCTTCTGTTCACAGTTTCTTTAATACAGAATTTCTTCGGATTAAATTTCCACCATAGGATGTCCATGGACACCGTGATTGAATGGTTTGTTGGGGTATACTATGGGTTTGTCACTCACATTGCTTTGGTAGTGCATCTCTTTCCGGACCACAGAAGTCTAATACGGCAATTTCCCCCCATGAGATGCCACGGGGAAAGGCTTGGAGATGATGAGCTGTTAAAAGTAGCTCTTTGGGCACAGTTCAGAGTTCCAGCCAGCCCAGCAGTGGAGAAGGTCAGGCAGCTGCTGGAGGGAGCTGGAAGGGCTGGTGGGTGAGGGTGTTGGAAAGTGGCTGTTCAGCAAACCAAGCCCCAGTTCCAGTCTCTGCACCCAGCGCCATGCCAGGGTCAGGGCAGCGCTGCCTGCCTGTTGCTCTCCTGAGATGTCTCTCTTGTTTCTGGAGAAAAAGCTGCGCTTTGAAGGAAGTGGCTTCAGCTCTGCCTTCAGGCCTTCTTGGGTGACGGGAATGGTCCAACTATGTTATGCAAGAATATAGAAATGCCAACTAGCTCATGACCTCCAATGATGAAAAGCAACTGAAACTGTACAAAAGGTCCAGAATTTTCAAGTGTTGTCTCAAGTGAAGCAGCAGGTACACCGGTATGTTACACAACCCTTCGTGCTTCCTCATAAGATAAATTGTAGCACTAATTCACCCTGTGAATTCAACTTATCCTTAATTCCTCTTTGCTTCAGGTTCCTGGCTATAAAAGGTTATACATTAGGAAATGTAATCATAAGGAAAACTCATCAAATTCATGATTTACGGAAGATCGGGGAACCTCCATCTCTGAGGGTCTCAGGAACAAGCGCTCTAATGAGGAAGGTTTTCGGCATCACTGATCCTGCCCTGGTGCACAGGGGTGGAGGAGTCATCTTCCTGAATTCTCTTTCTACCCTGTTTTCTCTTGGTGGCCAACCATGAACCAGCCTGAGAGTGGACTTTCCAGGAATAGGTAACATATTTAAAAAGCAACAGAAGATCCTCACTAAAGACAGTATGTCCCAGGAACTGTTGTATTTGTTCTCATCCAGTTCTTGGATTTGGCCTACTACATGTCAGTTGGAGCTTGTTCTTTCCTTACAAACAGCAGAGGAGAGGGCAGAGAGAGTAGCCACAGGCAGGTGAGCAGAGCTGGATCAGCTGAGCGCCTGACATTCCTCCGTCAGAGCCTGTTTCTTCTCCTACCTGACATTTATATTAGCTCCACTGCAACACCGCACTCAAAGGATGGGATTCACCTTGCCTAATTGTAAATGCCTACAGCGATTTGTCTCTTCCCGAAGTTGCTCAGATGTGTTATACCTTAGAAAGAAAACCCTCCCCTGTTTACTGTGGAGGGAGTATAGCAAAGGGCTCCGCGGTAGAGCACTGGAAGACAGACCAAGTCAGGCAGGATGAGTCCCTGCTGCCCAGTTCTGCCTGGGAAACACTCTGCTCGTATGGTAAGTTCCAATGAATAAAATTTGGTTTTCACAAGGCATGGCCTCATGGGAAAAACATCTAACTTTAAGGATGCACAAATCACTTTGGAGCAGCAGAACTCATGAAAACGAGTTACCAGTGTCATGCTGTCTTGAAATTGAGCTCTGGAATGAATTGTCTGATGCTTGATGAGAGCTAAACTAACACTGCAATGGCTTTTCCAGCAAGCTTGTATAAAACCTGTAGAAACTAAATAACTCTAAGACTGTCCCCCCCAGCCAAATCTGACTGAAGTCAGCCCCTAGGTTCAAAATGTGCTCAAGTACACAAAGCACAGTGATGTCAGTCAGGTTTCTGGTAAAATCAAACTGAAACGACATTCTGACTGCTGAAGTCAATCACATCTCTGTGCCCAGGAGTTTCCTCAGAGCAAACCTGAAATTATTTCTTTCCACAACGAGGGGACGTTGCCAGCTGAGCTCTTTGAAAATGTGAACACTTCCCCATCAAGCTTTATTTTCCCATTATCTTGAGTGCTCATAAACCTGTTGCCTTAATTTTAATAAGATTTCATAGAGTTTGGTATAAATACTTTCTATCCGTCATCGTATTAGAAGTAAGAGAAACAATAATAACTTAATTATCTCTTACATAGAAACTAATTATAATTCTCTGGATTCATAATCAATACTTTAAAGCTGTTCTATCTCAGAGAACAGCTTGTCAATATTTTATATACTCTTAATAATTCATGGGTTTATTACATAATCAAACAGGAATCTAACTGCAGAAGGCCTCAGCACAGGAGGAAACAGCACAGGAAAAATATTAAGTGGAAGAATGCAAAACCTCAAGGTATTAAGTGAGGGGGAGATCAACAGCTGCTTGTAGAGAGATCGCACCACCAGCCTGCTCTTCAACTCTGATCTGTGAGGGGAAAGCTGTGTTGATGAGACAGAAGAGCTGGTTAGAGGAAAGAAATATGCCAAAAAATCCACATTGAAATAATCCGTTAGAAGGGAGACCAACATTTCTCAAGCATGATGTCGTAATTTAGTATTTCCACTGGGAATATGCATTTGGAAGTGGAGGAGAGAAGGGATGAGGACTGTCCCTTTTGAGAGGCAACAAGCATTGTACTGGCTCAGCTGCATCATCAGCTCTATCCCAAAAATGCAAAGAGGCAAGGTTAAATCACAGTCTTCTTTCATTATGTCCCTCCTTTCATAAGCCTAACAGTTGTCAAACATCTGTCCCTGGTTACTGCAGTGCCGCAAGTGTTGACTGCATTGTCCATATGCCCAGTCCCAAGTCACCCAGGATGACACAGTGTATGAGTAACCCTTGCAGTGATCATCTCAGGAGATACAAAAACTGCTTAAAACATTCCAAAACTTTCTGTGATTCAAAACCAATGGGACACATGGACGCACAATCTCTATGACATGAAAAAAAGTAAAGATTATTTATGATCATCTAACTGGCATTTGAAAGAGCTCATCATCACCTTTTGAAGAAGAGAGAGCCCAAGGGAAATGTAGGAAAAGAGTGCTTCTCAGGTCAGCCTGACGTTTGTTGTCCCTTGGGTCGGAAAACACTCTTGCTGAAAATAAGATGTTACGGTCATGAGGACTTGGAAGCAAAATGGGGAAACTGTTGGCTGTGATCCTGAGCAATTAGGGACAGCTGCCTCTGCTAGTATGCTAGCATGTGTGTCATGGGAGAAAGTAGTCCACAGCAGAGATGCAGTTCTTCTGGACCCTGCACAGAGATGTGATAAAAGATGACTCCTGCCTCCAGAAGCGTAGAGTCTAAGCAGGTGCAGCAGTGAAATCAAGGCTTAACATCGCTTCTTTACCAAAGAGAAACCCAGCAGAGAAGCAGCAAGCCCTCTCGTTGGCACAGGGAGTTTGCAACTCTCACCTTCTAAGTGCTGCTGCAGTGTCTTGCACACAAAACCATCCTCTCTGTCAGTTTTACGTTAATAAGTGCAGAACGAGAGCGTGCTCCATTTTTTCTGTCTTAGCATTTGTATTGCACTTCATTAGCAGCAGGTTTGGTATGTCTGTGATACAGTCCTGGACAGGGTAGTTCTCACTGCAGACTTGTCTTTTTTTTATTATTATTATGTTATTCTTTTTATATCATTATCAACTTTTTATAAGCTTCTATAAAATAGGTGCAGGATAGTAAAAATCTTCAGAGTAAGTAAATGGACATTGTGCTGAATGAGTTATGTCTTTGATGCTATTATCTCTAAATCAGCATAGATTATTCAGGCTGGGGGCTTTTAGAATCATAAGTGGCTGAGATCATTTCTCAGTTCATCATTCTATTACCCATAATGAGAAAATACGTCTAAATATGAAGATTACTCTTCCAAAAAGATCCCCTGTGAACAATTCCCCAGGCACTAACAATATTTATTAACTCTTTTCTTTCTGCATGGAAGGGACTGAGAGAAACACGAAGTCCTCAAGGATTACTCTGAAACATTCAGCATCTCTGAATTTGCTATCACTCTCCTGGGACTCCTTTGGCTCTGCACTCCCGTCTCTAACAGCATTTTCTTAGTTTCCACCTCTGCATCTACTTTTCTGCAGTACGTAAATTCAGCTGCTGACGCTGAACCTGGAATGTGATAAAGCCTTTTAAATCTTCATTTCATTATTTTTGAGTGGTTCTGTTTATGCTGGTTTTAAGTTTCCATTTCATCAAGTGCAAGTTTTACTGTATCTCCAGGCAATGATTTCTACTCGCAAGCTTGACAAAGTGACAGGCCCCCTTCCCTGCCCGAAGTGGGGATGACCCTCAGCATATGTGTGATAAAGCTTCCCTGTCATCCCTTTATTTTTTTGTACTGTCACTGGCTCATTTCCTTATCGTGTGGGTACAATTACTGGTTTATTTATTGGGCTGCACATTTCTAAGAACCCATTTAATGCACGGTTTCATGAGACAGTTTTCATGGAATATAAACTTCATATTCCAGCTCTGGAATAAAAGATTCCTTTTACCTTCCACTGAGCAACACACAGGTCTGTAAAAAGTCCCTTCTTTTTCTTCTGGGGATGGTGAGGCTTCAACATAGCACACCTATGAGCTAATCTCATCTGCAGAATGCTGCTGCTCTTGCTGAGTTTGTTCCCATTGTACTTCCAGGGAAGGCGTTCAGGTCTGTGATTAAAGAGCTGATTAGGTGTCAAAAGCCTCCCTACAGTCCTCCTGCATGTGCCTTGCAAGGCCGCTTTCCATCAGCTTCTGCTAACTGCATTACATTATTCCCCTATAATGTCCACTTACCCAGGTAGTAAAAATCAAAACAGCTACAACAAGGTCAAGGTCTGGCTTAACCATGAATGACGGGGTACGCTGAGGAGGCTTCACAAAATCCTATGCACTGTAAGTATGGTCTGCTCCACCTTTTCTTCTTTATTGCAAAAATTACCATGCTTAGGTTGGCCAAATTAGTGCAGTACTTTCATTTGTGTAAAACCACACTTCTGCAAATGACACATGCGACATCTTTTCCTCTTACAACAGAAGATGAAGCAAGTGCAAATGTGGTTTCTGCTCTAGGTTAACTGGTACACTTGGCACGTTATACAAAGAGCAATTGCTGCTTCCAACTTCTGCCCTGCTTTGCTGCTGTTTTCTTCTTTATTCATGAAAAGCTACCTGAGCTGGTCTAATTATCTACTGTAATTTGTGTGGTGGTGAGGTTTTTTCTGGAGTTCTGCACCTGCAAATAGCACGTGATATTTGCAAATGTTTTACTTCAGACTGGTTTGAATGGCTTTATAGGCCAACGCCAGCCTGGTTGTTGCAAAGCAGCTCTTTTGCAGCAGTTTATGGCAGATTTTTTTTGTATCATCACAGAAGTTGAAAGGGTCTCTTGTTAACATCATGTTTGTTAACACCATGCCAAACCATAAGCTTGAAGTTTACTTGCTGTAATCATTTACTCATATAAAACTCAGGTAGCAAGAATTTACCAAAAAAAAGAAGGATGAGACCTAGTGCAAAGGGTGAATTATTTTACAATTGCTTCCTGCCTGACTTTTACCCTTTCATCTGCAGTATTTCATGTTGGCTGCTGGCAGAGACAACATACTGCATTAGAAGGACCTCACATCCAAGCCAGTATGACAGCCAACGTGATCCACATTCATAAAAAATAGATACTGGCTACTGTCCAGTCTTTCATCATGAGATAATTTTCCATTATTATCTACATGTAGCTCCTTCAGTACAGCTAGAGTACACTGTAGAATGTCAACATTTAGAAAACATCACTGGAACTGTCAGTGTCTCCCAGAAGACCTGTTCCCCCATAGTTTTGCATGCACACATGTGTGATGATGAGAGATTTATACATTATGAAATCTCAGTTTTAAATTAAACATGGAGCATTTAACACCTCTGTTTTAATTCTTGCTGTCTTGTTGCACTGAGTCTTTGAAATTCTGTGTAATTTTTTTTTTTTTTTTTGCTTACACAGCAATGGATAAAGCAACAGGGCTACACATCTCAGCTTCCTCCACACAGGGTCAGAGCTCAAGCCATGCTTGTGACACCACAAGTGCTGTTGCCATTATAGACTACTGTGGGGGCAGAAACAACCACACTGGCTTCGCGTTAGTCAGAACAGCTAACAAAGTAATGCTGTGCTATGATGCTAGGCTCACTTCAATATCTAATGCCATGGCATGTGCCTCAGGCCCCATTGCTTTAAGCAGCTGAAAGCCCTTGGTGTGCCTCACACCTGCGGTGCTTTTGACCAAACTGCTCCTCTTTTCAGGGCCTTTAAAAACTTGTCTTGGCAAGTTGTAGTGTGGAGGTTAGGAGTTGTGAGGTATGGGAAGTCAGGAAGGATTCAGGACAAGTATTGGAGCTATGTTCAGCCCTGACTTGGCCTTTGCAGGGACACATCTGACCAGCTAACCTATGAGCTGGAGGCCCTGGAGGGGCTTGGAAGGAGTGCTGGATCAGACCTGGAACAAATTGTGCCATTGCATGGACATTATTGCAGTGAGTATAGTATGTTGCATAGGATACCAGAGCTTGGCTTTTTCTTCTCATGTAAAAAGGCATCTTCTTAGACAGTAAAAGTCCATTTTTTGTATACTGTATAGTCAGATTAGTCAACAGTTGTCATAGAAGAGATCATTGGGTGGGGCTGAACAGAATATAGTCCTCTTGCATCCCTTCAAAGGATCCTTTCAAATACATTTAAAAAGTCTTGAGACTATTTTTTTCTGAACCACATTAGCATTGGTTTCTGAGTTTAATGTGAGCTATAAATCAGACAATTTTAGCTGCATTTAAGAGACAGCATTATTTCACTTTTCCTGTGTCTTGAAGCCCCCCATAAAGCACACTAATTTTTCTTAAAATAAAAATAAAAAATAGCCTATCTGTTTTCCAGAAGTAATGCATTTTATAACTTCAGAATGTCTTGTTTAATGATCATTATCTGGCCATTTAAATAAAGTCTTTCAGGAAAGATGTCTTCATCCTAAAGAAGATTTTAAATTGATTTTTCTATTTTTTGTTGTTTAAGATTCAGTTTAAGAAAAGCAAAGACTGCTTTTCAGTACAGGCAGGCTCCCAACATGTGCTGCCAAAGTCTGTACTTGTCATTCTTTCAGTGGGAATAGCTGTTTTAGAAATGTTTATATATTATCAAAATTAGGTTCTAAAATGAGCTGCAGTATCTATTAAAAAAGGGGATAATATTATTTTAGAGAAACTAATTGGAAACTTGTTTTTGGCTAAAGTAGTTATTATTTCCATTATGACAAGCTGGAAGCAGATGAAATTCACCTTTATCTTCCCCAGCCTGGTGTCTCACACTATTTATTCAAACTGAAATTAAAACCTGACAAAATCCCAGTGAGGCATTTTGCACCAGTTAAAGATTATTCTTCTAGAAAAGAACTTTTGTTCAACAGTTTAATTATGTTGTTACAAATGTTTTTATTATAAAAGGTTGACACAGAAATCAAAAGCTATCTGTTCTTACATATCTCTCCCCAGCCCCCATTAAAAAAAAAAACAAACAGGCTTCAGATTGTACTTTTCCCATGAACCCGAAGTCTTAAGAAAAAATGGCTGTCACTTTTCATATGGTGGAGAGGGTGTGCTACCGTGCAAGGAAAACTGTCGTGGGAAAGCGGATGCTCTGTGAGCTTTTGGCACCGACTGGACCCTCGCTAGCCCTATGCAAGGGCCAAGTCTGGCCAGCACACGCAAGAGAAAAGCAGAAAATAAGGCAGAAACCTTCAGTTGCTTTACACTGCCTTTATCCTGCTGTACCAACCTGTAGCTCTGTGCCCAGGGAAGACCGGAGTGTCCTCCTTTGCTTTGCCCAGGAGAAGGAAAGGGGGGAATTTTGATCCTGTATGTTGCATGGTTAAAACCAGCACAAAATAGCACCTGGCTGTAATATTTGCCAAGGGCTATGCACACAGGTGTTATTCTTGGGTGAATTTAAAGCTTTGACCCCTGTGCCCCTGTGAAAAGTGACCTGCATGGTCTGTGCAGCCTTAGGCCAAAGCAAAGTGAATCGGTACAGTACACAGCACAGCAGTGGTGCTGGGCAAGCATCACTTGCATATGGAAGCAACGGGGTGAAAAATTGTTTCCTACTCTAATAACTAAATGATATTAAGAGGAATATGTTCAGAGGGGTGTGAGCTACTTTTTGTATTTAGCAGAAATTTTCCAGAAGTGTAAAATTATAATTGCATGGGGAAACGGTGGTTAATAATTTTCCCTGTTAATTCAAATGCACAAAAGTTAATTGTGGTTTGGCAGTCTGAGATATACAAATTAGGAGAGTTTAATTCTGCTAATCCTCACTTTAAGTTGCAGGGTATTGAATATAAATATGATCGTCTCACAAAGGGACAAATCCTGCCTCCACTGAAGCCAGTAGGAGCTTTGCCACTGACTTCAGAAGGAGCTGGTTTCAGCCCCAGGTGCCCGTGTTAGCTCTGCATGTATGAGTGAACTGGCTCAGAGAAAGGGAGACCAACATGCTTTTTCTTTTAGAATATGGGCCAAGAATTCCTCAGAGATTCTGAAAAACTTTGGAAAACTTGCCCAGCCCCACTATTCAATTCGTGCAGCTATTTTTGGCTGCCCATGTGCCCTGCGGGAGAGGTTGGGTTTTCTGTTGATTTCCATTTCCCACTCTATTGTCTGACTGATTAAATAACCAGTGCCAAAACTCCCTAAAAAATCAAAGGCTGTAATACAAACTGTGCTATTTCACATCCAACTGCCTGCAACAGTCTGTCTGCTTTACCAAACTCTCCTCCCTTTCCTGGATGCTGTTGCCACCACTTGTTGTCTTGCGCATCTCATTTGAAACCATGGAAGATTTTAGCCTCTTCCTCCTGTGAGCATACCCAGGGAGATCAGAAGAAAGCCAAGCAAACTTGCTGCCAGAGGCTGGATATTCTGCTTTGATGTAGGTGAAAATTTTGCTCTTGGCTTCAGTGGATGTAGGATGAGGCTACAAATTACAGTGCAGGAAGGCTGCAGTCTGGACCTCTGCCTCTGAGCTAGTACGTGCTTTGGGGCTAACTGTTGTCTTTGAACAGCTCTAAAACGAGGATAAAGCTGTTTACCCGTCTTTGTAAAGTATCTGCATACCTGTACAGCTGAGAAGTGTAATTTCAGTGTGATCAAGTGAGCAGGACTGAATCTCTTAGGGTGCGATATATCTGGGCCAAGCACCTTGCCATCACTTAATTTGAATTCATCTCTACAAATGACATGAGATAAATAGCACAAAGATCAGTCCAACCAGAAATGTATATTCCTTGAAAATACCCATTTGGCTTGAAATATTGCAAGAAAATCAATCCAGAATCTCTTCAGAACTGAAGAAGAACATAAGTCACCAAACAGATCTGATGTGAACCAAACCTCCTCATCCTTTGATGAGTTTGGTTATCACCGACATTTCAGCTATTCTTTATCGATTTAGGAGGAAAAGCTGAACCCAGACCGTTTGCAAAAACTGTAAGGTATTTCCAAACATTTCTGCTGCCTTCCTGGTGATGATTATTGTATGCTGCTCTAATTAAACAGATTAATTTACATCTTCCATCATGAGAGGATGGGAGTACCAGCGCAGATATCTCTCTCTGGATTGCTTCCCTCAGTCACTCCTCATAGCTGTGAGGTTGCAGTGGTATTTTCTCCTTGGACCTTCACAAATGCAGAAGTAGAGATGCTCTGTGATTCCAAATGAAATAATTTTGATGTCACAAGAAATGTCATTAAAGCTACTGCAGTCTTTTAATAAGCTCCTTCTTGAGAGAATGGATTTTCAGCCTCTTCGCATCAGTGCTCAGCAGAGTAACTACAGTGAAGCTTTGTGCCAGTGTCCCTGTTACAAAATCCGTTTCTCAAGGGTTTATAATTACAATGTGCCTATAAAAATTTACTTTAGTCTGAAACCCAGGATATAGTTTCTTAGACGGGGAGGAAATATTGCTGGCTGAACTTGGTTTAAATCAATTTTAAGTTTCAAGAATCCAAAAATAATAAGGTTTGTGGGTTTTATATGCTTTTCTGTGGTTCCATAACTCACAAAGAAATCACTTTGTAGAATAGAGTGTCATGTTTGTTTATAAAGCAGAGTGGGATAAAAGATAACACCGATAAAAGTTCAGACTTTTGATAGTGGCTACTGAAAATTCAAAGAAAATAATTTTCTCAAAGAATTTCCCTGAAGTGTCCTCATGCACAAGCCCTGCCCTGAACAGATATGATAATACATATTGCAGGAACTCGGCGGGGTTGTGGTTCACGCACTTGGAGAACTGGAGAGCTATTTTAAGCAGCAGGAGAAATAAGGGATGGTAGCTCCTACATCAAATTTTGTTCACTGAGGCTGCTTCAGTGAAGATGAGTCTGCTCCGTTCCCATAGCCAGGGCAGGAGAAGAAGCATCGATGAGCAAAGCTGCAGAAAGCCCCATTGCTGAGACACCCTGCCACAGTGCCCACATTCATTTCCATGGTGCTCGTGGCTAGTTGCAGGACAGAGATGAGTTCAGTCAAAACTGTGTTATAGTTAGCTAAGTGCAACAGGCATTTTACCATTTCCCTTATTTCCACATTATGGCAGTGAGAAGGAAGATAGAATGTGCCCTTATAAGGATTGCTAATAAAAACATCAATAACTGGACTGCATGCAACTGAGAGTTCCCATTTATATTGGCATTGCCAAATGTCTTGCAATATTTAGCCTTTGGCTTTTATCAATAAAGAAAATAATGCTGCTGCTAAGCTGAAATATTGATGACACAAACACAGCCCAGCACACATAGACAGAAAAAAAAGTCAGAAAACAAACTCTATAAATCTTAGTGCAATATTTTTAATTTTGTTTGGAATTCACAATCAAGTCAGTTTTATCCATTTAAACATTATTCAGTCTGTCTTTGTCAGCTCTTCCCTATTAGACAAAATGTTCCACTTCTCAATATTCTACTTCTGTATCAAATTGACAGGGTCATTTTTCACATGGCAAACTGGGATTAAGGTGATATTAAACCGTTTTGCATAAAACAACTAAAAGCATGCTGCAACAAAAACCTAGCTGTTTTCTTTTGTCGGTGTCATTAACCTCGCCCTTCCTAGCTATTTTGGTGGGTTCCTGAATATCTACAGTTCTGCTAGGCCCGTGGGATACTGATATGATATTGCAGGTTTGGAAATTGTGTTTGGACCCATAATCATAACACTCTGAGTTTCCCGTTAGCAGTTTCAGCATAAAGCAGCAAGACATAGCCAGTGTTAGGGTAACCTAAGGGCAGTACAGGCATACCCCCAAAGTCTTGCAAAAATACACATTTGCTACTGGTGAGCTTATTCCTTCCATTTTGAGGGAAGGAAGGGAAGTGTTCTTAATTACTTCAGTTAAATTAATAATTTTATGCTTGGCACTATGACTTCTTTAAAGTCAACCTATGTAAAGAGAAATATCTCTTTTGGGGTGTGCTATTTGCACCTTGCAATGTAGCAGGTCTTTCGCTCTCACAAAATGACTGAATAAATGATTTTTAAAAGAACCCTTCTCAAGGAACATGGTTATAGATGCATTTTTTTCTTCCTTCAACTTCAGTCTTTTAGTATTACTGATTCAGATCCCATATGCAAAGAAATATATTGAGTATGTGCGTGGGTATAAGAGGAAGTAGGTATATTTTCCATAACTGGCTGAAATCCAAATGTATTCCTAAATCCTAAAGAAATTCTGCCAGTGAGTCATCCCGGTATTGCAGAGTAGGAGCGTGTAACTGTGTGGGAAAGGGTGGGCTCTAATGAAGAGCATATAGCATTATGCAGAGAGATTTGGTAATAAACTCAATTATGATTATTTACACCAATCTAATGGTTGTCCAGGACTTTAAAAAGCTTAGTTTCCATAGAAGTCCTTAAATCCTAGAGGAGATGTTGAATATAAAAGATGTTTGGGTAACATAGTCTCAGCTTTCTGGTTTTGTACTGTGTTTCGTTTCGTAACTAGCCCTGCAGCTCAGCTCAGTCCCGGCTCTAGGAAGCAGTGCTCTCTGGTGTTAAAAGCCATTAGAGAGCAGATTGTACTCTAAATTTGGACTGAAACCATCAGGGTTTACCCATGCAACCATGGTTTCTGCAATCATGCAGAAAAAATGACAGGAGCAATGTCACAGAACTAGTCACTCGGTCCAGTCTCGTGGCATGACGCAATCCACAGACCATGAAACGTCACTGTTTACCTGCTCTCTCTTTTTCTCTTCAATCTTTTCCTTGGAAATGTCATGGAAAGCTAAGCAGTCTGATTTTACTGGGTGAGCTTTTAATAATACATTTTTCTTCCACAACAGGAAATTCCTCACGATCACTTCTGTGCTTTCTTTCTTCCACAGTTTAGCTGGCAAAGCAAAAAGACAGTCACCTGTATTGAAACTAGGGCTACGCAATGGCCCATTGCAGGAGAATTCAGGAAGGAAAGGAAAAAAACCCTCAACTTGTACGAAGAGCAACCAGATAACAGATACACTTCCCAAACGAGGAAAAGTGAGATTCTCCCTGGCCTTTTTCCCAGGGCAGCCCTAAGCCAGCAGCTTTTCCCATTGTTTGACGTTGTTACTTCATCGCTTCTGTTCTCCTTTTAGACCCTGCAGTTTCTTAGCTGGTACTACAAAGGGTCAGGGAGGTTCATCAGTTCATCTCTTCTCTGTTGTACAAGACTTTCAGACAGATTTTATTCCTTTCTCATCCTCATGTAGCTTTGTAATGAAATGCTAACTTGGAACACATAAATCCAGTTACTATCAAATAAGTTTCAGGTAGGCTTCGGAACTTTAAGGAAAATATTAAAAAAGAAATGTTTTCCTTTTCCTGGGTTTGTTCAGGAGCATCAAGGACTCATAAAACTTTACGTTAAATATCAGCCTCATTTTTCACAATATTGATGTGGTGAAGAACTAGCTCAGAATTGATTTATTGATCCCTAAAAAGACAGACATATAAGTTTATTAAAGATAACACTTCAATACGTGCAAAATCTATTCTTTCAGTTTGTTAACATTCATGTGTCGGTTAACAGCGGCTATAAAAAGGACAACGCAGACTCCTCCCTCCTGAAGCAACTGCTCGTGGACAAAGAATTCAGCATTATGTCTTTTTTTGTAAATAGCCACATCTAGGCTGGAGTCACTGAGATGTGTCAGTCGATGTTTAGTTCGTTCAAAAATTAAGCCATACTTCGTCCACATTCCAAAATCTGTACTCAGTTTTTCCAACTACGGTGTCTATAGTCATTCCCACATATTATTTGGCTAATTCCTTTTCCTATGCAGTTACTTGCAAGAAGAAAATGTGAATATTCACTGTGTTTGAAAATCAGCCATGAGTCGAAGTACAGATTTAAGGACTGTTGAGTGTGCAGCAGGATATATTTAAAGTGTTTCACTTTAGAGGTGTAAATGTAACATTTTTCTTTTTCAGTCAGAGAAAGCTAAGTTCTTGTGGACCTTTATTTTGAATCTATTAGAGTTTTCAAAAATTTATTCACATGCAGAGTTTCTGTCGCAGTGGGTTTGCGTTTGTCACATCACCTCAATTTTTCTAATGAGTTGCTAATGAGAGGTCAATTACTTATGGAAATTAGAAAAACATTCGTTGAGGAACTGTACTGAGGTAAAGCATGCTACCTTACAATGTTATGATATAAATCATTATGGCCTTAATGAACATTTTACTCTTTTTCATGTTACAGCTTATTTCCCACCCTATAAAATGGCAGCAAGATGATTTTGAAATGAACATGAGCAACTCTCCTAAAAATCTTCTCATATTGTGTTTACTAATAATTGCAGAATACCTTACTTATTGCTGTTGTCATTAAAAGTTTTCTCACGCATCAACACCTTGCTGTGAAATCTTCAGCTGATTAAAACAAAGGTGTTAGGAAAACCACATTTGCCATGCTGAATCAGAGCTCTAATCTGTCATCTACCCCGGCTCCGTTTCCAGCAGTCACCTTTGGTTTGGCTCTACGTGGGGGAAACGGACATCCCGTAAAGCACCTGGCCGGCTGGACCACATCTAAACCGGTACCTGCAAAGGGTCCTTCTGACCCCTTCTTCGGCTAACCAGCACTTGCAGCACTGCAGGAAAACAGCCAGAGCCTGCAGCCCTTTATCCTGACCCCCAGTGTTGGTGAACTCTACCCCCATCTTTTTCGTGAAAGACCTTCAGGAACTGGTGGCGGGTAAGAAGTTTAAACGTTTGTTTCACAATTCACCCTCTTCCTAGGCACATATTTTTCACTTTTTTAAGGTTTTGAGTGAATCGTATAGAAACAGAGGAAAACAGGCATAAAAAGAATTTGAGGGACGAAGATGGATAGTGGGTTAGTTGCAGAATCATGCAATTAAATTTAGAGGCCAGCGATATAATTCACTGCTGAAATTCAGCTTTGCACTGTCATAAGTTATTATTTCAGAGCAGAAGCTGAAATGGCCAGAGAGGGGAAAGTGTACAAGCAGAAGCATAACTGGACTTCAGTATTTCATATTGATACCCTGAGACTTCCACTACTAAGCACTGTTTCAGAGTCCAGCCAGGGTAACACTGCAGTGAACAGGCGTAAGATCTCCCATATTCAGACCATTAGGTTATCCCATTTCCCCTGCGGGTGCTGTAAATCAAAAGCAAAAGACACCCTGTTATGTGCTACCAGACAGTTTTGTTGGCCTTTCTTTCCAAACACATTCTGAACACACATGGTTGTTATGTGAGTCTCATTCACTTCAACTTTACTGTCTCGAATACAGATTTAAGTTGGGGGGAGAGAAAGAAAGAAAGAAAGAAAAAGCATCAGGCCTTGAAGCCATGCTGCTATCCACAGAGAAGGAATGTGGCAGCCGGTTAAATAAAAAAATGAATTCATCACATGGATGTGATTTTCACAGTTTCTAAAGAATTACAAGGTCTTTGTGCCTTTGAACCAGGCTCAGTCTGGATTTAGGTGAAAACCTTGAAGTTATTTGACTTAGGTGCGTTCAGAGCCCATCATTTTGGTGCAAAGAAATCCATTGTGTGTATTAAGGGGTAAATCCGTCGGTCCAAAGTACAGTTCTGCCATTTACTCTTAATATCACCCTGGGCAGCACTCACATTCACGTCTCTAATTCCCCCTCCCTTCCCTGCTCCTTGGAAAGATAAACATGTTAACAACAATGAGGTGTCCAACTACTAATGGAAAGCAATATAATACTGCACAGATCAGCTCCATGATGGAATAAAGAAGTGAGCGTGAATCTAAATACCTTCTTTTCATATCATAGCCTCTACATTGTTTTCAGGAGCATTTTCATCAGGCAGTGATGAAAGGCTGAGAACAAAGTGAGCAAAATTTCCTTTTACTGCTTAAAAATTCTCAGCTGGTTTGCTATATCAAAAAGCTGTCTCTTTAAACAAATCACACAGTTAAAAGTACCAAGTTATAATTCAGCAACTAACTCAGAAAATGACAATTTAATCAATCAGAACCAACCCTCCTGAAAGAGGGGAAAAAAAAAAAGGAAAAAAATATCTTCAAGCTTTCATGCAATGTGAGTGGTTGAAACTATAAAAAGGTTCAATCACTGTAGAACAAGCCTGCAGCATCAATGTTTATTAAAGTCAGGGGAGCCGTTTATTGACCTGGGAAACAGCGAAGCACCAGCAGCACTGCTGGATTGCATTTTTATAGTTAACAAATGGAAGGTGATTATTTTCCTTTTCTCTTTTAATTGTGATTCCATCAAACCCACAAAGTTAAAAGCCTCTTGGTTTTTAAGGGAAACCAAAGCAGAGGATGCTCCACACCGTTCCTCAGTCATTCTCTTTGTTCTGACTCCTGGCACTGGGATATATCAAAACATCCCAACACAGGATCAAATTTTTAGGCTTATCCGCATGCCAGCAGAATGACAGACTGGTGTGTGTTCCCCCCGCCACGTTAGGTGACGGCAGAAGATAGGGAGCTACCATTATGAAGCTGCTTCTTTCTGTAATCAAAAAGGAATTATTGTATTTATTCACATAAAGGTCAGCCTGCCACTGGGACAGCCAGGAGCACTCCGAATGAATTGTCTTCTCCCAGACTGACAACAGGCACTTCCTCCAGACAAAGACACGTCTCGGTTCTTCTGGAGATTTTGTAACTCTATTTTGCTACAAGCACATTTTTAAGGTGCACCTTTTCACGCTGCATAAATTGTGAACCACATAAGGCTATTAAAAGGAAAGCATCAGCAACATGAACGGTGCTTATGGATCCATGTTACCCAAAATATAGGAGTTAGGCTTCTGCTTCATTCTTTCTGTATCGTTCCCCAGCCACGGGAAACCTTGGGGTCAACTGAGGAACACGGGGCAGGGATTTAAAACACTCTGCACACGGCAGCTGCCACCTAAACCAGTGCCAACACCAGGAAAGGGGACTTCAAAAGCTAAGAGGATGAGTCGGTGCAGCCGGAGCTGACACGCCGCACGCTGAAGCCGAGAGCTCTAGCTAACCCATATCCTCCACGGATTAGGTACAAAGCGGGCTGAGCAGCGCGCGCGGGCCGGCGGGTTATACATGCATGCATCAAAGGGTAATGAATATTGTAACAAATCCCCGGTCACCTAGGACCTTAGCAGTTGTCAATATGCTGCATGCATTAGCGGCTCAGAGCTTGGTGGGAGCAAGAGAGATAAAAACCGAGTCCTCCACTTCAAAACCGCGCCTCTTCACCACTTGGAGAATTTCACACTGTTTCTGTAAGGAGCACAGGGTACAAAACTGCTTTTCTGATCCTACCCAGTCCTGCACAGCACTTCACACCTTCCTTTCAGGTTTGCAAACAGACCTCCGCCAGCTCTACTTCTCATTTTCTTCCCCTCATTCATAGAGAAAAACACATAATATCCTTACTTAAAACACAGTGGAGGAGTTTGACACAAATTAGTGACTCACCTGTCATACCATAAGAATTTTTATATTTGGAGGGGGAAAAAAAAGGCTTCAAGTATTTCGAGAGATGGAAAAAGCTGCTACAGTATTCAAAGACAGCTCATAAAAAATCAGGTCAACTGATAGGTTGCTATAAGGTTTGAGATACCCGTTTCATGCTCAGATCACAACACTGTGAGAATATGAATAAATAAAAGGTTATGGGAAATGTAACCCATGAGTTCCCTCAAATTAGATCCCATTGGCGTGAAATTAGTTCACAGCTGTCACTTGTGTTGCTCCAAGAGAGATTACTTCTTAAATAATGTTAATGACAACTTTGATTTGACTTCTGTAATTACTAGAGGGAGAAGGGACCGCATTTCCTAGGAAGAAAAATCTTTTATCTGTTTGTTTAATGTACAGTCTTTGATGAGATGGAGCTCCTTTCCCCTGACTTATTTCCCTGAGCATTTTTGTTTTGAAAAAGAAATGGATTTCCAGGTCGAAAGCAGAGCTGCTGTACCGCTGTCAGAGCTGTGGGAGAGGTGTCTAATTGTCATTTACAATGACCCTTGATTCTTCTCTAAATGGAACATCTCTCCTACCTCATCTCCTCACCCGCGCTCCGCCTCACAAGCAGGCATATTTACAGGGCTGGATTCTTCTCTGAGCTACCTCCATCACTACCAATAAATCATGAAAACTCCTCCTATAATCAATGGAGTGTCTTCAGACTTACCAGACAGTATAATCCGGTCCACGAGACAGCTGATTGTTATCTATAACCTCCCCATCCCATTCAAGCGATGGGAGATGCAATCCAAAAATTTCCTTTGGACTTTTTTACTGCCAAAATAGATCAAATTCTGTGGCAGCCTTTTTACAATCTCCACTTTTCTAAATAAGCATCACACAGCCTGTAGTGCCTTTACTGCAAATCACTTCTCCCTGCCCATATCGAGGCAGGTTGTTACCTGACGTGCCAACATGCAATACAAACAGTGGCAGCATCTCTGTGCGAGCCCGCGGCGCGGCACCAAGACACAGGGTGCAACGGGGCGGCGGCTGGGGATGCCCAGCTCTCCCTCAGCAGGGAGCACTGGGAATAATCCTCGTGTTTAGATGAGTTAAAAACCCCTCGCACTGTCCCCCTCCCAGTTAGACGTTGCGTGGCGTAAATTATTCGACTCCGCTCCCAAAGATTAAAGAGTTGGTGGTGTCACACTCCTTCACATCAGAGGCATCGGGCAGCTGGTGGGTGCAGCGGCTGCATCCAGAGCAGGCTGCAGGCAGAGGCTGCTGAAGTAGGGGGCTGCAGGGATCGATGAGCCGGGGTGCTCCGCAGGCAGGATGGGGGCACGGGAACAGCTCTCACAAAGGGCACCGAGCAAAGCCAGGCACTGCCCTAGCTGCGTGGCCGGAGCAGTGCTGAGGGGCGCGCAGTAATGTATTTAGAAGGAATCATTTGAAGTACGTTCCTGGACTGTGAATTAACCAAAACTGCTCAGAAAAAGCCCTGAGTGACATTGAAGGCCATGCAATTAAACGCAGGGCTCTGATTCGCAATTACCAACAAAAAGCACACACATTATTAGAATGCACAGCAAATAGAAAATAACACTAAAAATGGTGAGATTATGGCTGTCCTGTGCCATTATATTAATTAACGGCTTTCCCCTATCGGTTTGTTCCCTAAGATTCAAACACATTAATTCTTTGATGCATATTTGTATTCATAAAACTGCAAATTTCTTTCTAGCTTTCTTTTGTTGGGAAGGGTTGATAGCTGTTAATGAGAAAGGGAACAGAGAAGGAGCTACACACGACGGGGCCAAACGAAGCAGGACGGCTCCCACACTCTCAGCGAGACTTTCTTGCTGGGGCCTTGAATCTCAGAGCAGTTTCGACTCATTTATGGAGCCTGGAAATGAAGGTGCCTTGCCTATAAGAAAATTAAATACTTCCAGTCGGTGTTACGACTTTGCCTTGAAGCAGTTGCAGCTCTGTGTTTTCATTCACATTTGTGGCCATTTTAACCCACTGTGCTTAACTGTGTAATAAGGATGCCTGGATGTGGAAAATTCTTCCTCCTCCTTCCCCACTGCAATCAGGTTTTGCCCTTCATTATATGTTTTTGTGGACTCTATCAGAGCATAAATCTCTACAGAGTTCTTCAAGCTTTGACCTACATCTTGCATATAGGGGAACGTTTCTCACTAGATTGTCTTTCAGAGAGCACCAGCTCATTACAGCTTTGAACACTGAGCCCTCACTCTTATTACTTTATCGCCTGGTTTATGCGCCGAATGTCAAAACAGGCATCAGAAACCTGATTTATGAGGATATATACAGAAATTGTGGTACCTGCTGGTGATTAGGAGTCGGTTGACAATTTCCTACCAGGATTTGCTCCTCGGCTGCCCGGGCCCAGCCTGGCAGCCCACAGACAGCCCTGCCAAGATTGAATTCAAAGAGCATGATTCAGGACTAACAAAGCTTTGAGGCTTTTCGTAATATCTTTGAATTTATGAGCTTTCCAGTTTTAATCACATTTGACCATTTTGTGATTTTTTTTTTTTTTTTGCAAGTAAAAGTCAGTGCTCATTTTAAAAAATGAAAGCTAAACAAGTCCGGCAGTCTCCAAATGCCAATGTAAGATGGATTTTATACTCGCTTTCCTTGCCTCTTTGAAGCATCAGAAAACTATGGAAGGAACCGTAAGCCGGCAGCACCACAGAACGCACAGCGCTGATAAGAAATCTCAGGTTCCCCATCCAATTCATTTCCCACCCGACCCCCTCACCCCGCCTGACCCGCTCCCCACGCTTTTTTAACGCTGCTTTCGCACCCCTGGCCCCCACTCGCCCCGCCACTCCCCCGCGCTGC
>Ga0065711_1026365_pt1 | contig 75929 bp, 37 predicted proteins | sample Hoacrofraction12_FD_59098 | JGI IMG/M metagenome (GOLD analysis project Ga0065711, IMG submission 59098) | Hoatzin crop microbial communities from Cojedes, Venezuela - Epithelial fraction 12 v2 (version 2) | ecosystem: Host-associated > Birds > Digestive system > Esophagus > Crop | place... | reverse complement strand
TACTTCTTTAACAGTACAAGCAGTCTGCAGGTCTTTTTGTCCATTTAAAAATACTGGGTATTCACCCTACATTAGAGGTGGGGGGGGGAGGAGGGAAATCCTTACCTGGAAATCACCTTCTGTGCAATTACCTGATAAGCTGTCAAATGAAGCAAGGCTTCATTACTTCTGTGGGGAAGATTTTCATGTGAAAATAGCTCTCCTCACAAGGGGTTGCCAATTTTGTTATTAATGCCTATTCCCTCACATTCTTTTCTTTTGACTATTGCACAGTAACTACTCCAGTGGAGCAGGTCTTGCCCAAGGGAGAAGAGCTGGTGGATTCGAGGGGGTGGCGGGGATAGCGGTGGGTGTGGAGTCAGGTCATCCGTTACCCACCAGGTCTACCCAGGAACAATAACAGCACAACTTGCAGAATGCAATCAAGCACATTCTTCTCCAGGGTGATTAAAGAAATATTCGATTTGATGCAACTGAGGTACAAAAGCTCTCTGTATCTTTCTTCTGCCAAGCATGGAAGAATGCCTTGCTTTAAATGATTTACAAAAATTCCTGTATGCCAAAGACGTATCATTTACACGGAATCCAGGCAGCTCCACGCAATCGCTCCTTACACATAATTGCACTAAAAATAATGGGGCAGAAGGGTAGGGGAGGGAACCTAAATGGAGTAAGTCAGCTTATCAGTGATCAAGGTTTATTTTACTTCTCCCGAAGGAAACCTATAGAGGTGTGCTAGGAATCCTTTTTTCTCTACTAACGGGAAAAATCTGAAATGAAGAATAAAAAAAAAAAAATTAATTCTGATTTTGTAACTGCACCCAGTTTAAAATCTGCAAATAATACAAAATGGATATCAAGCCACTTCTAATTAAATAAGACAAGGTGGAAATGGCAATGGGTGAAAAATTCAAGGAAGGTGTGAGTTTGTTTTCCTTTCCTTGTTTCTCTGAGGCTTCTGCTCCCAAAGATCTCTAGCAACAGTACAAATCTCTGTTTCTTCAAAGCATTGTTAAACGTCCAACAGGAGAAAATAACATTGTACATCACTTAACAGCAGTTGTGCCCTAACAAATTCAAAATCAATTAAGTTTCACATAAATTTTAGCAGTTATTTGTGGTGCTAATTTGAGTTGTCTTGGATAATTAGAGGATCTGTATCTCCATCATTATAAAAAAATTACTTTTGGTAGGATTTGCACAGAGGTACTGACAGCATTAAAATCACAGCGATTTTAATAAAAGCCAGATTGTGTCTAGCTCTAATACTCCAAATCTTTAATGAAGTTATCCCACAGTATCCACAGAAGATAATTAAGCACCTTTATCCCCATTTTCTATCAGTAGGGAACTGAAGCTCAGCAGTAACATGGTTTAGATGCTCAGACACATAAGAACCTTGCTTACCTCCACTTCTAACACACATTTGGAAAAAAACCAACACAACCACCTGGATGGTGACAGAGAAAACAGTTCAGACTCTTCCTGGAGAGGGCCTGAGCTCCTGACACCTATATACCTGTGAGCCGGTCTCTGTCTTAATGAACTGCAAAGTTTCTAGGGCTGGCCTGGCTTATTCAGGGACAATTCACAGACACAAGCCATAAGTAAGCTATAAAAAATGGTGGTGGGGAAAAATAAAGAGACTACTGAAGATTTACCTGCAGCAGGGGAAGGAACTTGCCTGAGGAGGGTTATTGTTTCAGAATTGTTTGATGAAATAATAAACAAAATACTGCACTACTAATAACTTCTGTAGAACCCTGATGCCTTGCAATGCAGAGCAGTACGCGTACTCCCTGTCCGGAAAGGACTTCCTGCGTAGTTTCAATCTGAAAAAACACGCACTCATTTGTCAATGACAAAAAGCTAGAAGGCAATTTCTTGGCCTTAGTGCCTTCTCTTGAGCAGAATAGTCCCATCTATGTTTAAGGTATCTAAGGAGATTCAAATGGTTTAAACACTCAGGCTTCTTTTCTAAATGGAATTAAAACTGCTCTAAACCAATATTGCAAAGGAGAAAGGTCAAGGATTTATTTATATAATACAAGGATATAATGCAATAACCGGCCGTTTGAGACACGTAAGTAAAAGCTCAGGGACAAAGCTGCAGACAGGATGTCAGCAGTGCACAGGGAATTAGCCATGCAACTCCATCTCGCTAATTACAGATACGCACATTTGAATCACCATGCATCATGATGAAAATGTACCAAACGTTAACTCTGATTCATACATTACCATTAAAAGTGCAGTGAAAGGTGAAAGAGGATGGTACTCTTCCAGCACCATTAGGTAACCATGGCCGTGTGTTCTTCCTATGTCCAATCTGAAATGAAAGAACAGCCATGGAACAACTTGGTAGGAAGTAATCTTCATAATCTCCTGAAAGTGCCATTTTTTATAAGGTTACTATATAAGGAATAAGTATTCCCATACCAACTGTCAGGCACCAATATAATATTTTTCTATGAAACCCTAACAAAAAGTAAATATTGTTACACCTTGCAAGAGCTCCAAAAGCACATGCTGTATCATCATATCTGTCAGAGACAAAAGGAGATTTATAAGCTCAGAAACAGCTTGAAAATTTCAATTCCTAAATCCTGTCTTTGTGCAAAGTATGTTACTTGCTTAACGTGGGGCATACCCTGCAACTCTACTCCCAGTCAAGTACCTCTACAACTTCTTGGAGCCCACCATGTAAGTTTTGGGTACAAGTGTACATCTTAGTTTTGTGCCAAACATTTTCTTATTATGTTTTTGTCCAAAAAAATCAAACACACACAGTTTCAGCAACAATAATGTAGAGCACAGAAAAAACATATCACTTCCCTGACATATTAGCAGTATGTATAAAGGGCAAATTACTCTACTCATCAGGACCAATTGCACTCGTAAATGTTCATGTGCAACTGCTATTGACATCAGTAGAGGAGGTGTGCGTGTGAAAAGCTGAACTTGACCACTGAAAACCCAAGTGTTTGGATTCAGTCAGGGAGCAAGGAACTATTTTCAAAATTTGACACAAAGCTCCTTCTGCGTATGAGGTCTGCAGCGGGTTCTCATAGTCAAACTGAGATGTTCATGAGGTAACAAAAAATTACTCAAAGAATGGAAATGGAACACACATCACATTTGAAATTATACACATTTGATTGAAATCTCCCTGACAACATCAAAATTTAATTGATTTGGTTGGGTCTGCTGTAGATGCTATATTTTCTTTTTTTTTTTTTTTTAATGGGAGTATCACATCATATTCAAATGTTGACTTTCAGGTTGTGCAAGACTGCCACAAAGACAAAAATCCGTCTTATTTTAACAGAATGTACCGAAGGCTTCACTGCATTATTCTAAGAGCCGGTTGATATTTGACTTTGTCCTCATGACATCTGTAGCTAACACAAAACTGGAGCCCTTATCAAGGGCTTTAAAATAAAGTTCACCAGCATTCACTGCCAGGTAGCCTTCTGCAAACGTTTTCCACACACTTTCTGCCCTAGATTAGGAAAACGCAGCTCTCTGTGTAGTCTCTGATGGAAAAAAATCCATCAAAGCTCTTCTGGTGACCAGCTGTACCCTATTTTCTCAGGAGCAGTGCTTCACTGGCAGAGAACAATGACTGATGTTCTTCACCTCAAGTGAACTGTACTCCATAGGCCAGGAGAAAACCACACCAAGAATCTGCTATTCAGCTGCACTGTTTTACAGGTGAAATCACCGATTATGTCTCATGTTCACCCACTCATAGATTCTTGAAGGAAGCTGTGCTTGGAAAAGGAACTCTGCCTACTCCTTGTCATCACCGGACTCCAGAAAGATACAGGTAAAATATACACTATTTGTAGGCTTTGCCCAGCTCTCAGGGCAAGAGGGTCCCTCTCTCACACAGGACAGCACATGAGCCTTCTCCCAATATCTAAAAGCGCTAAGGTACCTGTAGCTACCTCTTGCAACTACTGGTGCTTCACAGCTAGTGACAATGAAAATGGGGGAAAGCTTTCTGCTCTGTTCTGCTTCTTTGCCTTTGTAACAACAAAAAAAAAAATCAGACAACATTAAGGATGTCATTCACTGATGTTTCTATAGCATAGTATTTGATATATAAATTTCAATACATAAATTTGGATAAAGTACTTTAATACCAAGACTTACTTTTTTGTTTATGAACATGAAACTGATGTCTTCAGGAATGGAAGATGGTGTTTTACCTTTGATGCTTTATCAGTCTTTGCTAAGCTGACAACACAGCTCCAAATTACCAACTGGACTATAAAGTTTTCAGTCACTACTACTATTTCATTATAATCTCACCTTTAAGATGTAAAGGCCTTAAATTATGGTACAGAAAGTGATTAACATGATAGTTGTGACATCTGTGTTAAGGATATAGTGATTTTTTTACATTACAGTTCAATTCCTCAGGATGAGAACACACTCGGCTTCCTGAGTTTTTGGCAGATGAAGATGTAGAGAGTGCAGCAGAGGTTGGCTAGCACCCAATTAGAGCTGTCCTTTAATTTCTATAATCTCCTGTCTCAGCCTGGTTAGGACAGTCTCTCATTAAAGACTAAAGTCTACCCTTAAATCACTATCTTTCACTATCTGCTCGTGTGGACTAAACCATGCTCAAGAAAAGTGCCCTGCAGCCCTGATCAATGTAAAGGGCAAAACCTTTCCAAACTAAGAGGACACAGTGCTCTAAGTTTGGTTCATCTAAACAAAACAGGGAGGTAAAGCACAGGTTTCTGACCATGCTCTGAAAGGCGTTTCAGCCAGTTTTCCATCTGGTTATCTAAACGCGAGCAATCACACAGATTTCAAACAAGTGGTCTCTAATGAGCTTGGTGACATTGCTACACACGTAAATGATCCTTTAAGAGGAAATAAAGGTATAACGGCTGGATTGGGATTGATGGATTTGCTGTATGCTTGTGCTCAAACAACAGAGAGGGACAGGAGAAGAAAGTGAACGCATGGAAACACACAGCCTCAAAAAGAAGGGGATGTAAAAGGAAAATGTAAAACAAAAGAGTTTTTATCATTGCTCAAGACCAAAATAGTCAAATGTTTCATGCATGACAAAGACTTAAGCACAACATTGACAGAGTAAATTATTATTCCAGCTCTGCAGAGAGAAATCCAGTCCCAGAATACAACTGCCTAAGAAGTGGGAAGCCCCCAGGGACTCGACATTCCCTAACTCAATACCAGTCTTGTGCATTTTGATGTTTCATGGGGTGGGACTCCTGTCCGCATGATAGCAAGAACAAAGGTCCTTGTGTTTGCTTTAGGCCTCCGACTGCTATTGTAATACATAATAACCTAAATATTGCTTACGTTCTTTCAGCAGTACACAGCAAATCTAGAAAATTAACAATCCTGACTGAGGGTCCAGTGTGTCCTAACCCACAATTCCCCCATCCTCCTTGAACAGCCATTCCAAAGGAAGAAGAAACAGAAGTGGGAGCAGAAAGCAATGACAGAAGAAGGGAATGGACAGAACTTCACATGGACCTGTCTCCACAGGAAGATTTCTGCTGCCCTCAGGCATGAAACTGCTGGAACAGAAGGAGTCATAAAAACCAACCAGCCAACACCACAAATCAAACTGCATTAAGAAGCTCATTCCTGAAGAACAGGGATGAATGCAGCACAACCAAGTAGAAAAAAAGGTGACACCAACATCTTGCTTAAATGAATATATCAACTAAACTTTTTTTTTGTTACCATAAAAAAAAAATCTAATGAAATACAATGTGGAAAATAATTCAAGAGCTTATTGACAGGGAGGAGAAAAAGCTACTGCATTCTAAGGGTGTTTTATTACCACCTGCTTTTGAATTGTAAACCAGTGAGCTCAAGCGTATCTAAAGCAAGACTATTGCAAGAGGTATTCCTGCTATCTGATGCCTTGGAAGAATAGGGAAGACTCTTTCTGAAATGTCTCTAACTACATCTTAGGAAGTTGCTGCAAGCAGGCACATAGTTGCTTGGAGGCCACTAGAAATGAGATTAATATCACCATGCTGAGACACACAGAGGTCATAGCCAGGTACCCCAAAGCGCATTTGCACTCTGCAACATTTGGTCGACAGATATGCAACTGAAAGCTTCTGCTACAAGCACAGAGTGTGCAATCGTACTCTCCCTGAGTAACCATTTACAAAATGAACAGTCTGCTCTTACAGAGGGCAAAACTCTGTCCTTCTTGAAATCAGCTGCATAAATCCTATTGACTTTTGGAAGTCTCCATTTTCAGCTAGTAACACATCATCGTACAGCACCAAAACCATGGCTGTGTAGATATGATGAATGAAGAGGGAGAGATCTCTTGAGTATTGTCATTCTCTGTAGAGAATGCTAACCTTTCCAGAGCTAGAGCCTTTTGAAGGAGTGGCAATTTAGCTTTCTGGCTTCTGCTCCCAGCTCCCCCAAAACCTATCTAGCCATGGTTTTGGTTAGTTATTGCAGGTGCTGGAGACCTGTTCTTTCTCCTGGGGATGCGCGATCACTCCAGCTTTGCTCCATACAACGTGATTTTACTCATCCCCTTCCAGCTTCCCACCTTTCTGTATCCCTCGTTTCCTTGTGTATGTATCCATCGCTCAGCCAATCCACCAAGCCTCAAATTTCTTCTAACACAAGCTGTACGACAGCATCCACTAGGCTTTTGTACAGGTAAAATATAAATATGGGATTGCTTCTCCATGCTGCATTCACATCAGAGGTTACAATTTCACCTGGTTTGGATCTGCCCAAGGACTGAATCTGTCCTTCAGCTGCTTAAGTTTATGCAACACTACTCCCTGTGAGCCAGAAGTATGTGTCAGGGTTGAGAAGAACATAAGTGATAGTGGGGCCATTCATTCTTCTTGGGAAGAGAGCAGCTGGTGGCCATGCTAGAGGTGTACAGCCATGGCTACACAGAAGCAAGCCAGATTGGCCATGACGGAAAGCAGCCACCACTGACAGGTTGCTTGGTGGCCTAATGAGGTGGTCTGCTTGTTCCCCGATGCAGCAGACAGGTGTCTAACCTCATGTAAAGCCGTCAACACAATTGGAAGTAATTCAAGTTCTTGCCAGGCTCAGCCAGGAAAGCAAGGAGGAAAAGAGCACGGGTGAATGACCGCCGGGGATCAGGCACGGTCCCCTCAGGGTTGGGGTGTGCTGGTGGCAGGGTGCGGAGGTTTGCAATGCCACTGACTGCTCCGGGCTACCCCTCCAAGGCAGGCTGCATGCCCTGCCATTGCCAATCAGCCGTAACCACTAAGAGTTATTAAAATAAACCCCAGCAAAAGTTTGCTGACATCTCAGATTATATAAAGGGCCAGTTTTAGACATCAGCATTGCCTCTGTGTTGTTAAACACTCCCTTCCACCCTTCTTACTCCATTTCTCATCAGTGGCGGTAGCTCAGGTCTCATAATAGAAAGTCCCATGATTCTCCTGGTCTCCTCACCACACACAGAGCAGGAATTTGGAGCAGTGTTATTGTTTGGGGTACTTCAGGACTCAATGTTCTCCTGAAATGGTTTTTTTTCTTTTAAAAGTATTGTTATTTAACAGTTTGGTTAAAAATAATACTGAAGTGTGAGAAGGGGTACTTGTGACACACCAACCTGACCTACTAATTTAAATTCCCAAACGCTCTAACACATAGCCCCTGAAATGGAGGACATTTAATAACTGTATTTGCTAAGGACATGTGGAGGGGTATTCTTCTTGGACCAAATCTTGATACAGCTAACTTTCCAGAACATCCTTTCATCCCCAGGTCGCAGCAGGGCTAAGGTGCAAGCCTCGTCATCTCCTCAAAGCCTCAGATTAGTACTGCTCTGAGTTATTGTGGACAGCAGACTGGCGATCCAGGACAAGGCACTTCACCCAGCACACGGGTGAGTCTCTTCAGCATGCTACTCTGTCCCCTATGAGCAAGGAAAGGCTGAGCTGAACCAGGATGCTCATGCCAGCAATGGGACAACTGAAGCTTTTGGTGAGGGCTATTGTCTGCACAGAAATGATGAAACTACCATTCTAGGTGTCTGCCCAGGCTCAACACATCCAGCAGTCTCCAAGATCAGTGCGTTTGCTCTGAGCACATAGCATGTTTTCCTGCTGCAGTTATCTAGCACTCCACAAAATTGAAATAAACCAAGAAAACCCTTCCTGAATTTTCTGTAACTGAAGATTTCTTAACAATCAATACACTACATTGGTGCCCAGCCTCCTTTTCTTAAGTGTTTATGTATTTCACCTGCTGAATACAACAGTCCCTTAACTGGGGGACAACATGACCTTATCACTAAGATTTTGGCTTAGAAATCATCAAAAATGAGAGGAGAAGCCACAGTCTCCCATGCTCACTCTTCTTCCTTCAGTAATTGCTAATGCAGCTGATGCTCTGACAGATTTCAGTTCTCCGTGTCTGTTTGCTCCCCAACTCAGACATTTTCTTTTAGCCGTAAGAGGTTACTGTATTTTGAGGTTGCTCCAGCATGGAAGGAGCAGTTGGGCAGCCTTGGTGACAGCAATGAGACTGCAGGCCTGGGGAGGCCAGGAGTCCCAAAATAGGACTGGTAGGCAACAGAGAAAGAGGAGCGAGCAGCTCAGAAGTAGGGACTGAAAAGTGAGCATAGACTGGCTCCACCACATCCCAGGATTATTAAAAGGACAGAAAGAATTACCAAACAGAAAACAGCAATTAAATTAGCCTTTGGGAATAAACGGTGGCAAAAAAGTTTCTCTAAGCACTGGAAGAAGAGACAAAATCACTATTTTACAGTGTGTGCATGGTCGAGGCAACTGAACTCTGAAGACTCTGAAGACTCTGAAGGACTAGCACAGGAAAGCAGAGACTATGGTCTGGAGAAAAGACACACAAAAGAAGATCTGATTAATCTTGAGGGTAGAGCTGTCTGAAATTCAGTCCATGGGGTGTTTGGAATAAAATTATCATCATTCTGTTTTGGAGAAAGGATTAGAAATTACAGTGCTCTTCATAGGCAGGAAAGAGAAAAACACATCAAAACAATATTAAGTTTTTCCAAATCAGGCAACAGCTGAGATTCCCATTTCTTGGTCCCTCAAGCTGCCAGGCACTCATTTTTCCTTTGGCTCCAGTAACCTGAGAGGCAGCCAGGTGTCCCCAAGCCTGTTCCCAGGCTGGCAGGAGGGTGCAGCAGAGGTTGCCAGACCACTGGCTTCTCCACAAGGAAACCATGGAGCTGGGTACCCTCAACGCAGGCAGCTGCTGGAACACGTCTGTGCTAAACCTGCAGACACCCGAGCCAGGAGCAGCTTGAATGGCTGGGAGGCACTGAGCCAGCAGACCCTAGAATCCTGAACTCCCCGAGAGCTTGCCAAGCAGCTTGGCAGGAATCAGGCAAAGGGCCAGTGCTTCAGCACAAGTCAGCAGTAACTTCTCTGCTTTGGTATCAGCTAGTCAACCTTCCCCTAAAGATACTCCTTTATCACTCCTCCCGTGAAGCTGCACACATGGCCACTGGGGTGGTCCCACACCCCACTCTCTACCAGCACTCACAGCTGGGTGCAGCAGTCTGTTGTCTGGATGCGACCCCACTGTAGCCAGCGCATCTCCTGGTGTTGTACTTAGTCTCGTTTCATGGTTATTCCCTCCCTTCTTCCCCCAGTGCTGGATTTAATGCAGACTGGAGCAACTGTATTCCATTCTTCGTGCACTACTTGACTTGTGATCACTTTGCCTCCATCCTTAGACAACACATACAAATTTTATTAGGGACGTTTTATACTAGATAACTTTCCAGTTCTTGTAGGACCATTTACTGCTATAGGATATAGTTGCTACAAGTCCACACAACATCCTCAGGCAAAATACTCTGGTAAATGTTCACATTCTGGAAGATTTTATAGGATCTAAGATCCCAAGTGAGTCTTCTAGTACATTTTATTGATTTGTTTTGGCTGTATGTGAACAAAGAATTGAGGATCTATCCTGCAGCTTCATCTTAGAATGGTACTGTATTACAGAAAGGGAGACTTGTGCCTGGGTCAGGATTGGGCCTCCCATCCTAAAGCCAAGAGCAACAAAAGACTCAAATATGACCTTTACGTGAAAGAGTCATATGAAGAATGAGCTATGCTAAAATCCAACCTTGCATCTCCTCTTACAAGACACACACTCCCACTCACTTCCAGGAGCTTTGCTCCTACCTTGTTCCCAGAAGCTCAAAAAAAGAAAAGACAACAGGAGAGCTTTCACTGTTTTTTCATGAGATACTCTGCTTGCCTTTTTTTTTTGTAATCACAATGAATTTTCTTTTTCCCGGATTTCTCTAACCTTTTCCCTGCAGTGTGTCCATTTTAGCCAGCCTCCACTCTTCCCTCTAGTGCCTGACACTGCTCTCTTTGTCAGGGAAGGTGCAGGGAGTTCAAGTTTTCCCCTCTCCATTTCTCTTTGGACCTGACACTTCTTCTGACCCCTGCTCAGCCTTTGCTTTGAAGTGCTTTTTCTGCTCTCTGCTTTCCCACCGGATCATGTTAACCCTCCTCCTTTCCCCACTCCATCAGTTGGCTTCAATAAGTGAGAGGAGCTCACTGGAACCTCCTCTTTTGTCTTATCAGCGTGCTTTCACTTCTTATAAATTCCTACCCACCTTCTACATAAAACAGTTTGGCAAAAGGTGACCGCGTCAGAGGCCTGGAAACACTGCTAAACATCACACAGGGAACACCGCTAGCTGTGTGAGACAAGCCGGTCACCTAGGTCTCACATTTGACCCATGCAACGTCACAGTGATGGCTAAAAGCAAGCAGCCACATGCTTCCCACTCCCCAAGACAACTGTATTTAAGCGTCCTTTTTGCTGTGTGCTGCAAACAACGTTACCCTTGCATGGCTCCACACACCTTTGCTCTCACTTTACTGCGATTTTAATAGAAAAAAAACCCACAAGTTTGCCTTAAATATAGATAACTGATTAGATTCAGTCTCCTTGGTGCTACAGCTCCCAGCTGATGGATGTTCAGGTCAAAGCAAGAAATGGCATCAGCACAAAAAGAACAGTTTGGCTCTCACTTATTAAAGACTCCTGAAAGCTTTCCAGATCTATAAATATTCACATTACTCCCACAGAGGGGCAGAAAGAGAATGATTTGTATTTTTCTAGCTAGTTCTGTTAACACATTCCCATTTTTCAGTGTTTCTTAGTTGGATAAATACCATGACAAACAGAGGAAACCCCTGTGAGAGAAAATACGTTTTAAAGTAAATTGCGGTGATGTGTAGTTTATAAATATTTGCAATGGTACAGGGAAAATATCTCTATTCATCACATTAACGTATGCTGAATATAAAGATGACCAGTCTCCACTGATGCCTTTTTTTTAAGATACGAATAGAATTTCCACTATAGGAAAAAAGCATGAAAACTTGTATATGCTATATAAACATGCATACATAAACATATAGACAAAAATACTTTAAAGTAGAAACATTTATTTTAGTTTATATTAAAGCTTAATTTATTTTCTATACCTCTTTCACCAGAAAGTTAAACATCTGAGTCATATTGCCTGAGGATCAAAACCAGAGAAAATTCAAAGCTCAGTAAACGTTATAACCTCTTAACCACTCCATTAGTGAGAACTGAAGATAACATTTAAATAAAAATACACAAACATTATTTTGCTAAAAAATTACACTGCAGAGATACAGTGTAAGAGCTTGGGAATACCCTGTTTAACACAGCAGGCTGAAGGACTCGTACAGATCTCCTCTCCAGTCTCCTAAGCATTTTTCATTATTGCTTCCTAGATTATTAATTATTTTTTAAAGGATTATCATAGTTACAAATTCCAACTCAGTCTTCTTCACTCACCCCTTCAGAATACTGCAGCGTTTCCACACACATATGTGATCTACATACACATGTGGCTTCCTGCTACACAGGAGCAGCATATGGACACTAAGTCACAGCATTGTAACACACCTCCGTCGGTAAGGCTGGGTTGAAGTGATCCTCTCCCTGACATCTCTGGACAGGTTAATTCCTCTGTGCCACACTGATGCAGCTGTAGAGGCAATAACAGCCTGCTCCCACCTCTTTAACTACCTTGGGCATTTCAATTGTTTAAGGAAAGCACTACTACTTATCCTACAAACATCTTTCACCTAACACAAATAGGTGTTTCTTGCAGTTGCTCCTTTTCTAGCTTCCATCATCATCGTGCAATTAATGACTATGACATGATAGCCAAAACACAAACCAGTCAAGAAAAGGCACAGGTAACTGCACACGTGGAATGTGTACAGCCCCTCAGTTCACAGCTACAAGCCTTCTTATATGCATTGACAACTCCTCACCTTTAAAACCTACTACTAATAAATACACACCCAGCACCCGTTCATCTGTCTTGCTGGCAAGCAGCTCAACCAAATGGAAAATAGGTTGTGGATAACCTACTTTGACGTCCCCCACAGTACCTGTGAAAAATCAAGGTGGCCAAGGCCACTGGTGTGGCTATCCACTCATTCCCAGCACTGCTCCTCTGCTTGAAGACGGCAGGAGCCCCAGGTGGCCTTCAGCAGAGCCTCCTGCTTCCAGGTACCTCAAGGATATTAGCAAGGTGAGTGCTCATGGTTATGGAGTTGGCCAACGGCCATCACTCATTTTACACTGGCCATTAAGCAGCCTGAAGGCAACCAGCATGGATTCAAAGCTGTTGCATTTTGCCTGGGGAAAAAACAAGGTAGAGGAAAGATATCCTGGAAGAACCCACGTCATGACTCTGTACACAAATACCACCTTGCACCCTCCCATTCAGCCTTATTTTTATTGCATTATGTCCTCGAGGTCTCAGCCTTGCTGTGCTGGACAGTGCAGAAGTTGAATCAGTGTCTCTCCCCTGCAGCCTGCTGGGCAGAACCACCCTCATTGGTAAGTACAGGGCACCAGATGAAGGCAGAAAACCTGCAGCCCCACCAAGACCAAAGGGACTTGTAATGGGCCATGCTCTAAGTCCTTCCACCACAGTGTGAGAGAAATGGCTTTCATGAACAACAAAGAGTATGTACATTTATGCCATGTTAAAGAGGGAAAACAGCAACTAGGACAAGAAAAGCTTGGGTTCTGAAGGATGTTCCAGCAGAGGTGATTAATGGTGTTGAAAGAAATCCCAAGTGTTGTTTCAGATTTCTTTCCAATTAACCACGAAATTATACCCTCCTTTTTTGATTTGTGGTTTTTTTGTTTGATTTTTCTCCTTCTTTCTGCCTTTTACCTGTGTTTGATTTAGAATCAAGGTTGATGATTTGTGTTACGACAGCAAAAATAAAGGATCTGTGTACTGTATGCATGGAAATTTAAAGCATTGCCTTCAATGGCTCATTAGCTGCATGTGGCTACATGCAACACTGCTCGACTGAGATATATTGCCCAGGATTTAATTCCAGAATAATTTCAAAGGCATTAAATCGAATGCTTGCCCTTTTCACCATGCTATTTAAATGGTACTTTGTATGCCAAGCTTAAAAAAAGACAGCAGAGGAAACACAGATGCAGTACTGCTGAAGCTTGTCCTGAACTTTGTTGAAATGTTAAACATTTATTAGAATTTTTTTTTTAGACAAGGTAGTGTTAAACCAGTTGTTACTTCAATTAACTTTCTTTGCTACAAGGGAGATTTTTTTTTTTTTAACCAACAAACAGCGCTCAGAACTAGTGAACAATATCTCATTTGTTCAAGTGAGACTTAAAGACAAGAATGGTCTCAGGCTGGAAAAATAGATGTGCAGATTTCTGTGCTGACTGGGCAAAATAAACCAGACAAAGCTTCTCCCACAGCAGAGGGGAGATCAAACCGCAGAGCTGAGCTGGAGGTCAGGAGTCTCACAGCTCTCCAGGCACAGTCCTTCTGCTGCTGCTCCTGCGGGAGGGCGGCTCCGGTACCCGTGACCAAAGCCATTGCGAGCTCTCAGCTTACAGCCTGGCAGGGAAGTCCAAGGATGGGAGCCTGCCTCCGATGCATGAAAGCAACCCTCCAAAACAGGCTGCGCTCTCACTTACTGCTGATCTACAAACTCTGTTAAGACAGAGCACCCTAATTTTTTCTCTTTTTCCCCTCCATCTGCCTCATCCCTGCAGTTTCAGGTATGCCTATTGGTAAAATGTAAGTTCACTTTATCCAGTCTACTGTCAAACTGCAGTTCTGAGATAAAGCAAACTCCAAAACAGTTTTACTTGAACTTACAGTAGGGGCATCTCTGCCTGACTCCCTTTGCCTGCAACGGGTTACACTTCAGAGCAGCTGGTTGTGCAGGGGCAGTGGCTCAACACTGTGCCCGCCTGGCTCATCCCTTTACCTTCAAGGCAGCCTTTATCAACATCCCTGTGTCACAAACATCTACATGTCTGCCTTTGGTTGGTACAATGCTTTATAAAAAAAGCCTCATAGCTTCACGCACCATTTTACATGTGGTTACAACTGGCTGGAGCTGGTGGTTCTATCAGAGCCTGAAGAACAGCAAGCATTACTAGAATTTGCACTTGGATTTGAAATTTAACACCATTTGGGAAAGACATGCAATTACCTAGAACTGTGTCTTCATGAAGCAAAACTCAGGACTCTACAACAGTAATACACCGCAATTCAGCTCCAGCTGGAAGCCACATTTTACTGCCTCAAACCTGGGACATTTGAGAAGCCACTATCAGAAAAAAATGCAGAAGGTAGAAGAATTTGTTTGCATTTTCAAGCCCATTTCAGAGCTCACCCACAAGGAGCTGGGCTTCGTAAAACTACCACAAACTAGCAGCTTATTCTGCAATGATGCAGGCAAGAGGACTTTCCTGAAAAAAAACAGAATTTTTACTTCTGTGTGAATCGGTTCATTTTAGAAACTTCCCTTCTCTTTCAAGTTTAAGATGGTTGCTAGACTGTCAGTTTGTGACACAGACAGGCAGATGAATGGCAGGCTCCCGGCAGCACTGCTGTTAGTCTCTTCCTGGGGCTTTACCCATACCCATGGCCGCATCTCTTCACCCCCTTACCTCAACACAGGACTCTTCAGGGCCTGAGCAGCCTGCCCTACCACTTCACCTCTCTACAGCCCCAGTTCTCTTCCCACAGTGATGTTGCCCCACGGCTGACCATTTACTAAATCACCCAGGCAGCATTATGGGTAGGCAACACGTGCGGGATTTTATAATCACTCTGTTTATAAACACAATGCTCACCTTCAAGCCCTTCTTAAAGTCTACCTGTATTTTGCTGCCTTACTAAGAGAAAATACAGAATTAGTTTATTGAGAGTTTGATATTTTTCTTCTTTCCTTCATTTTTTAATTGCATTTGTTCTAGGTATAACAACATCCTGGTCCTCAATATTATTGCAATAGAAATAGTAAATAAAGTAATATCAGAGACACACATAAGAGACCAAAATCCATCTCAAAGCCAGACTTTTATGAGGCATTTTAGTCCAAAAGAAAAAATACCCCAAAAAGTAATTTTAACCAATTTAAAACAAGATAGCCTCTTGGAATCAAGTCCACTAACAAAACAGCATTAACAAAGGCACTGAATTCCTTCATGTACCTGAAAATGCAAGCATTTCTGCCCTGCCTACCAAAGGAAGTGCAAAGGAACAAATCTATCCGACCACGTGGGCTGCACCTGGCTTTGGCTCTCTGCTGTGTTGAGCAGCAGGGAAAAAGCGCAGGGAGGCAAAGGAAAGGTTCCCCAAAGTGCTCTTTCTAGCTGAATTCCAGCATATATATAATTTAATTAGGAACATTGCATTACCTGTAATCATTGTAAAGCAATAGTTATCTCAGCTATTTAGTAAGTAATGAGAGGTTTTCACAATTAAGTCATTCTATCATATACAAGGGTCTGAAGAGAGACCTTACATTGCACAGGAGGGTCCCAGCTTGCCACAAATGTGTAGAACTGAGGCTGGTCCCTAGAGGATAGAGCTTAGTTTGGTTTTCTAGTTGAAATTCAAGTTAAGCATAAAACATATAGCCTACTTGTGATGTGCCCCCAAATACTATACCAAAAGCATTTCCCCTGTTTCACCCCAACCATGGGGTGTTTTGACTGGAACACCACATGAAGGTACAGCCTGTGATACATAATGGCCCTGCAGAGTTTTCCCCAAATCTGCTATTTTATACAGTTAAGTAAGGCTTCAGCTTCAAATAAGCAGGATGTAAAGTCCTGCTTTTAGAAGATTTCATGGCACATTGAGGAACGAAGTGCTAGTGTTTGGGGCAAGTGATTTACTGACATGAGGTTATCCAGAGGTTTAATTTGTCATGCATCTCACCCGCAAGCTTTGTTTCCTTCTTTTCATTCTCTTTGGAGGCAGCATGCTGCACACCACTGGCAGTGAAAGAGCCTCCCTCTGCACAGCAGCAAGTCATTTTTCTCAGTTTCCCTCCAGCTAGATATCAATGATTCCTCAGGATCTGCAAAGCCTCTTTGAGGGTTGTGTCAGAAATATGGAAGCCTCCTTTTTCCTACTGCTCAGTTAAACACAGCTTCTGCGTTCAGACTACCCAGACCAATTTGTGCATCAATCTCATCCCTTCCCTGTTGATAATAATATTGGGTGCCAGAGTGTTTTAATGCAATGATCTGCCAGCCACAGCCGCACCCATCTGCTAGGATGGAGGCAGCCCCCCACAAGCAGGCTTAAAGAGATAGCTGATTCTTTGATGCCTCTACTTTTGGAAGCTGCATTATTTCAGTGCCTAAAAACCAAGTCCTGTCCTGTACCTTGCACCAGAAACCACAGCTGGGAGTGGAAGAAAAGGCACCCAATAGATTTGGACCTGAAGCAAGACCTCTAAAGGGTCGTGTTTTCACAGCAAACCGACCAGCTTTGAAGCTCTGTCCAACCTGGATCCTTCTAGGGCTGTGCAAATACTTGACTGCCTGAAGATGGATTTTAGCATAGCAACATCCAGGAGGACAGTCAATTCTGACATTTCACTGTTTACTCTGTCTCACTCATTCCTGTAACTTGAAAACTTGCATTATTATGTTCCCACCCATGGTGAAAACCATCACACAATCTGCCTCGTTACACGTACAAAGCTTATGCCTACTATCTTGCAAATACTGGTCATCAGATAGGGATGCTCTTAAGGGATGAGAGTTTCTGAAAAGCAAGTGTTTTGCTCAAGGATGCTACTGGATCACAACCTGTGAGTGACCAGAAGCTCCAGTTATTGCTCTTAACAGAGTTATTGCTGACCATGCAGAGCCTCCTGTCTCCAACCGCAGCTACATGGCATTTCATGTCAAGTCATTGAAAGACTAGAAATTCACAGAAAACAACTGCAGACAGAAACGACTACTTATTTTACAAGGATATGCTGGCAGTTAGGACAAACTATCACGTTGCAAATATGCACTTGCATGCAGTACTGTGAACCATGAAAGAGATTAGTTAAGGATGCAAGCCTAAAATAGATCAATTAAAGCACACTAAACCAGGCATCATTTCCTCTACAGCCTACTTGATTTTCATCTGACTCGCTCTATAAAGTGTTGTTCTTTGGGTTTATGGCTTGGTGTTTTGTGTCCTCCTCCGAAAAATACTGTCACAGAACAGCCCAAGGAGCACTGTCTACACCAGCAAGCACCAGGCCCTTTACGGCAATATTTATTTAAAAGAAGAGAATAGCTACATACTTACTGATTTCGAGATGGGCTTTCAAAACACAGAGGGGATTAGTAGTCAGCTCATCCTAACACCTGAACTCATGTAGCTTCTTCAATTAACTTGCAGAAGTAATTTAACAATGTGTTCGATGAATCCCAAAAGCAAACAGTAGGCACTTGCAACGTGCTTGGACAAGATTACAGCAACAAATCACATGCAGGCAGATGCCAGTGGCCAAACCCAAGAGAAAACATCTACTGAGCCCTGAATCCTTTGTCCATTTGCCTGCAATGATTATGATAATATCACAGTAACACCTCAAAGTCCCAGCTGAGATGCAGAGCTGAGGTGTTAAATACCATCAAGATATAGAAAAAACAAGTCTCTCTGGATGCCAAAGTGCTTGCTGCTCTCTAGGAAGAGGGGACAGAATGGAAGACACTACCCCTTTCTTTCAACCCAAGGGTTGATGGTTGGGGATGTAAAAGACCTCAGGGGGGTAAAACCCACTCTATGCCCTTTAGCTAAGGCTTTGCTCTCAATTTCAGCACAAACTGGAGCAAGGCCCAAGGTGAAAGAGGGAATCTGAACACAAGGGAGAAACTGAAGTTGCTTTCTGGAGCTGCAGTTTGCAAACCTGTGGATGTGTCACATCTCAGGTGTTGGGCATGACTACCTTTGCATGCTGCTGTCACTCTGGCTGCTCTTTTGGCCTGTATCAAGTTACCTTGGGATACCCTTTGTTGCCTTCTATGACCACAGGTCATTGTATGGATAAAGAGGCAGCGAAATTGTTTCCACACTTTTTATTAGAGCGCGACTTTCTCTGCATTCATCTGCGCTTTATATCCTATGGCGTTCTGCCACAGGTTTGTGATAAGCATAGAGGCAGCTCTTCCTTACAGCTTAGCTTCTTTAATGAGAAATACGGATACAACAGCCCACTTCAGTGCCAAATCCAGCCAGAACATTTGTCTTTCTAAAGGAATAAAGCAATTCTAAGATATTTCCTTGGGGCAGTGGAAAGATGAAATACAGCAGAGTCTCCAACTTTAAAGTAGGCTTTGTTTTAGTTTTTTACTGTGAGTGGTGTGACATATACCAGCCACCATTATAGACTAATAAAAGGGAAACTCAATTTTCTGTCACAATGAAGATGGCCAATAAAATTGTAAACATGGACAACACCCATACAATTCTGTAAAACCTGAGTGGATTCATAAAGCTCCCTTTAAAGCGCACAGACCCTCATAGAGAGTGTTCTATGGGGGTATAAATTATCTGGCTTTACCATAGAAGGGTTATGCTGCACATCAGTATACGCTCTTCAACGTTGCCTGAACTACCCCACTTAAAAGGTTCGGGATTGCTCTTCAGTACCGTCAGGTTGTTTAGCAATAGCAACCTGCCTAGCAACACAAAATCTTCAGAGCAGAATGCAACCCATCAAGAGATTACAAAGAGTTAATTAAAGCAAGTATTGCTCTGTATTACGCAGAAGCCTGTAGGGCTCAGCTGAAATCATGATCCTCTCTGAAAATCGAGAAGATCTCTGCCCTGCAGTCTCAGTAGAGAAGACAGACATGGAGATGGAGGAAAAACATCGCCTAGAGGCAATACAGCAACTGCTTGCAGGTGCCTGGAGTCCTGTGCACCCTGTCTGAGATTCATTTCTTGAGCATGAATGGGTGCAAGACTTAGGAGCAAATTAGCTAGAGAAGGAGGTAAGGAAAAAGGATGGGCAGAAAGATGGTGAGGCAGGGCAGAGGCATGGGAGGGTCATACCCACGGGCAGAAACAGGCTAAATACGCTTGGCACTTGCTTGCCTGCAGTGCGAAATAATGGCACCACGCAAAATCCACCAGAAACCAGCCAGGCACCAAGTAAAAAGGGAGGTACTGCAAAAGAGGAGAGGGGTTGCTGTTGGCTGGTACAGGTACCAGAGGATGCTGGGAACCAACTTTTGGGTGGCAAAACAGCAAATCAACTTTCTGAAGAAGATTTGAAGTGACATGAAAACTGAAGCAAACATTCGGGAAGAATCCAAGTCCTTTGCCTTGGAAAAGGAGGAAAGGTAGATGGCTCCATGGCCATGTACAAGGTGCTGTCAGTTGAGTTCACAGCAGGCAGGAGGACGCGGAGAGCCCTGGGAAGCACCCTAACAGTTAGGGTGGGCAGCAGGGCTCAGTTGCATGTCAGATGCTCACCCTGGAGCACTCAGCAGGGTGAGCAGCAGCTCCTGAGCCCTGTTGAAAGGCCTGTCCTGACTAACTGTGTATCAGCCCAGCTTTATTGCCAGCATGCTTAGAGAAAAAGAGCCAAAATGCTTTTAACTACTGATAAAAGAAGTTTGAGAGGCATGCCAAGGAGGCAAAAAACCCGTGCTGTATTATCCTCTGTCTGGAAATGTGGAAACACTGTCCAAACCAGGGGAAAAAAAGCCTCTGGGAGTAGTTGAATTAGAACCCAAGGACCTGATTAAGAAAACACTTTAACATGCTTAAAAAACTTTGCTGCATTAATGCCCAAATCAAGCAAGGTACAGATGTAAGGTAATTAGAGAAAGAGGATTAAAGGGCCAGATTCTTTCTTCATTTAGCAAAAAGGTTGCACAGAATATACCATTTTGCAGGGCGTGCAGAAGATAGAGTCTATTAGCCTGGGCAGCCCAAGGAGTTCTCTTCCCTGTTTTCCTCCTCCCTGCTGTGTGGGGCTATCGGGGCTCTCCCATGCCAGATGCCTGGAGGTCCACACCAGACTATGTCTGCCTCGCAGCAACAGCAGCATTTACTCCAGCGTAAATATTAGAGTATTATGCCATACTTCTACTGTAATCATCAGAAAACAAGAGCTCTGTTTTTATCCACAGGCCACTGCAGCTGGAATTAAAAGAAATAAAACTGCAACAACCAGCAAAACGACTTCACATAATAAAAGCAGGACCACAATTTAGAGTAATTCATTCTCAAACTTGTGCTTTTTGCATTAGGTAACACAACAGTTCTCTTCTGGTGGCAACAAGATTTCAATAGAAAAGAAATCAGTACTTTGATCACTTTTGGAGCTATTTTTAGATTATTTTTTTGAGGATTGGATGTATCAAACATAAATGTCTTTCTAAAAGCCTACAAGACTACAGGATGCACACCCTTTTCGCCTTACCACCACTCAGAGGAGTCCTTGCTGAGAGCAGCAGGAGCAGCACAGGCTCCCTGTTCTGCATCATCCCACATCCTCTGGCCTCAATAGCATGCTGCGAGCCCCAGGGACGAGCAGGAGGGACAGCAGTGCCACAGGCAAAGCTCCACACAGCAGCATGGCTAGCATTACAGTCCTGTCTGTAGGAAGCATTCTTCTGCATTACAGAACAGGACTGGCATTAACAGTGCTTAAAGGACTCACATGAAGGGTCAGTCTGGTTCCTAGGACAGCAAAAGGCAGCGACAGGCAGCACCAAAAAGGTTGTCAGCCAAATCTTGGTATGACACAGGCAGCACTTCCCATTTTTTCCTGCTGACATGACTGAAACGTTGCTGTTTGCACAGTTGGTACCATACTTTAACTCAGATTGACTCAGATGCATTTCTTGCAAGAAGAGAGCAAGACTGCGTCGCTGAAAGGATGCCAATTCATTTGAAATGGCAAATGATGGAGTGGAGAATAATGAGATCTGTGAAGATCTGAAACTCTTATCATCCATGCATCAAGCAATCAAGAACTGTAATTCCTTAATTTTACTCCTACCTACTCTTTCCCTTTAATATCATATTTTCTTGTCAGCAAAAATAAAGTAGATCTGAATTCAGGGATTTATGCTTTAAGTCACTATTGAAATATTCATGTTCACTTATTTTATATCTCTGTGCACGGAATTTTCAGTAATAGGCCTGATATTGGATAAAACTGAAAACTAATGCTGGAAAAATATTCAAGAACACATGCAAAAGGGTAGCACTTGCATCAGAAATAGATTTACGAAAGGAAGGCTTAATCAGAGAAGCGGAGCAGGACACAACAAACATTCAGAAGCCACAATTCTCCAAATATGCAAGGGTGAAGCAGGCATGCCGTTTGCTGAATGCAGCTCCCCTCAGTGCTGCTGCAAGCCACAGATGCAAGGTGGCAGGAAGATGCTAAACTTGCCCAGCTTAAGGACACCTCTGAAGCTAATATGTGTCATTACTGAGGCAGATTCTGGTTACAAATCCAGCTCTGTTGCTACCAAAGGGATGCCAGCACCCAGGTCACTCAAACCAAGACATTAATATTAAAGAGTCACAGGATACAGAAAGTGTTCAGAAGCAGTAGCAACCATTGGTAAAAGATTCTGATAAAAGAAAAATAAGGAAAAGCCCTTTTTTATAGGTATTTTTACATCACTAGGAGAAAATGAAAATAAAATACCAGACAAAGTTTGCTGATAATTTAAGAACTGAAGAGTAAACATTTTGCTTTATCTGTGTCTGTGACACTAGAGTAGCATAAAGAAGAATTCTACTGAGAATTCAAAATATACCTTCTAAATAGAATAAAAAAATGCAAGCCTGATGCAAAGTATTTGCAAGCAACGAAAAAAACAAGATGCAAACCTCTTAAATTGAAACAACATAGGCCCCCAGGAATCCCTTCCTGAGAAGCTTCATTGGTTCTAGCTCTCATGAAGCCCTTACAATTTCCCACTGTACGTATGAATGCAAATAGGTCCAGAGGGTGCATTAACAAAGGACATCATACCAGCCCGAGTGATGCCATTGCCTTACACAGCGCGGATGACGTGTGCGCCGTTCCGACTGCCTTCCTTAGGAAGGCCGTTATTATACGAAAACAAGAATTCTCAGCATGGGCTTCACAAGCCAGCGTCGAGGAGCTGCGTCTTTCCTTTACTGCTAAGGACAAAGTACTCTTGGTAAAGCACAGCTGAAACGGGAGGAAGTTTCAATCAAAGCATGGGAAAGAAGAGCTTTGCTGTGCAAGAGGCTGGGACACACTGAATAGAAAAGGCAGGGAGAATAACAAACAGCTAAGCCAGCAGAAACACAAGGATGAATTCAGCTCCTGCAGACAGTGTCTCACCAGTGAGATAAGGCAAAATGACTGGGTTTTATTTTAACTTGTTTGGTCCCCAAACAGAGATCTATAAATCTAAAGCCCTGGCCAACATGAAATAAGCTGGTGTTTCCTAGTTTATTGAACCTCTTACTAAAATAATGAAACACCAGGAGAGACCCAAGCACTCGAGCAGAACTCCTCATGATAATGCATACAGTGTTCAGCACAGGGCGTAAGTTGCCAAGGAAGGTTATCAAAACCAATGGATAAAGACAATTTTAAAGACACATCTGGACATTGTTATGACAAGAGCAGTTTGCGGCACATAGGGATAAAGTTTTAGTGAAATATTCTTAACAAGAGAAACTTGCTATGCCTAGTCAGTAGAGAAAAGGCCACAGTTCCTTATCTTTACAAGTAATACATCACTGAAGCCAAAAGCTCCCTTGGAGGAAATGCCGGGCTAAGGAGCTGCTGGCAGAGAATCAGGCAGCAACTGCCTGCTGCTGTTCCAAGCACACCCATTTGGCAGCAAGGAGAATACAAGGCTTTTTCCCTTTAGAGACAGGTATTTATTCACCAAGGGGTCTGTTTCTATCAAACAAGGCACTAGCACCAACTGAGCAGGCAGGAGGGAGGCCGAGCAAGGAGCTCCTCTACATTTGCATTCTGACACCAACTCACACACCAAGGAAGGGAAGCAGATTCAGTGGAAAGAGAAAGAGATCTCATCAGAAGTGCAAGGTGAAGGAAACTACTGAAGAACAACAACAAGATATCAACATGCAACCGCTTTTCCCAACTCCAAGCAGGGTCCAGAAGCCCCCAACCATTTGATCTGGCAGTTGGAAGAAAAGTTATCCCCAGAGCTCTCGTGGAAATAAGAAAACATGTAGTTTTATCCCAAAACAAGAGGAGATGCATCCTGCAGTCACATTACACAGTGGATTCAGAGTGCTCAAGTGTTACGGGACAGCTCTTCCACTGTTTTTGTCTGACCTAAGCAAGAGCCTCAGCTTCCACAGACAAAGGCTGGACCAGAATCACTGCTCAGGGCACAGATGCTGTGATCCGGGTCTGAATTTCACAGGCGCTTGGTGGGGAGTGGAGGGCAAGCTGGGGGGAAACCCCACAGCCTACTGAGCCCCTTTGGGACGGGGCATAATGGGTTGCAGTTTTTCCCAGGGGTCTTGTATTGCTTATGGGGAGCCTCTGTCAAATCTTGCAGACAAACCCATCTCTTTCCCAGATCTTCCCACAAGTACCCACATCTTAAGGTCTTGGGCATCGTGGAGATGGCCTCAAATCCATCAGATAGCTTAAGCCTCCCCCTGCACTTTTTTTTTAAATGAGCACTTAGGAAATCATGGTTTGCTGAATACTATTATAAATCATATATTACAATTTTTCACAGAGAATAGCTATAAATCAAACCCTCTTTCAGAGGCAAAGAGCAGAGCACCACTCCAAACCACACAAAAAGACTGTAGATCCCAATATAGCTATGAGCTTCAGAAGAAAATTTACATTCACCAGGAACATTTTTTACTCAGGGCAGTGAGAAATCCATCTGCCCTTTCCGTGGGTGTCCCAGGGAACAGGACTTGCGAGTACTTAGCAGCCGGACTGTTATTCGGGGGGAAATTCTGGAGGGCATTTCTCATTAAAGAGACATTCCTGTAAATAAAGGAGACTACTGTATATCATCTCCTACCCGAGGCAGATGCTTTAACGCAAGCCCAAGAGGGAGGACTGCTCAGGCTCAGAATGTGAGTTAAGTCCTGGGAAGGGATCTGGAAAATGCCACCGCTGACAGCAGAGGGGAGCAAGGGGAGGTGGAAGAAGCCGATTTTAAATCCCAGAAACAGCAGACTACATGTAGACTACATCATGCTGTGGCAGAAGAAAGTGAGGGCCACTGGTGTTTGATCTTCATCATTGTAACACGCTGGTTTACCTCTCAAAGGCACGCCTGCCCTGAGCAGAGCTTAGCTCAACTCCATTAGCTGCACACACAGAAGTCTGGAGTCACTTACAGGGCTCACACAGTCCTACTTATTGCACATTTATTCAACGTAACAATCCTTTCCCTCCACTTCAGGGCACCATTCCCTTTCCATAGACAGATCTTCTAGCTGCAAGGCGACCTCGGTAGGCTCAGCTGGAGTTAGCTGGTGTTAAAAAGGAGAACATTATCATATTAAAATCACCAGAATTTTATCCCTGTGGCTTTCAATAATCAGTCCAGAAGACACTTTAGGCCCTACTGCTACCCTTCTTAATCCTGCTGAGCAGCATTCTTCCTTTGCAACTGAAACCCTTCTTCCACACAGGAGCAGCAGAGCCAAAGATGAGTCCCCTCCCGAGCTTCAGCCCGCTAAATGCAAGGCTTTTAGTGTAAAATGGCAGTCTGTGCTCCTGCTTCAGTCAGGCACTGCAAAGAGAGAGAAGTCTTACGTACATAGTTTATTAAAGACAATGAACCCTGCTATGAAAACACCTCTTTCTTGCCATTGCTTACAGAAGATGCTAGCAGCTTATCGATGTGGTACTGTAACACATAGTCAAACACCCAAAAGACCTATTTCCAGATCTGAAGTTCAGGACGCGATCAGTTGCTTTGGTAACCTGAAGCTCTAAAAAGAAAAGTGTAAATCCCTCTACCAGCACAACCCCTCAAAGACTAAGTGACTCCAGTTTATTCCAGAAGAACAGTTTGTACAAATCTAATTAGATAATTTACAAGTTTCACAGCAAAGCCCTGAGTCATCTGTAAAACAAATTCAGACCCGCGTCATCAAGAAAGCTGCAAAAGTTGTTGAATAAAGAGAGCATAACCACAGACTCAGGGAACAAATTTTTGTTTGACTTACAAGCCAGACTTTTTAATGAACTCCCATAAGGTGACGAGTAGAATTAGTCTGAACTAAAAAAAAAAAAAAAAATAAATTGAAGTTTGCCACGCAGATGTAAGTTAACAAAAAAGCAGTGGCCAAAAGCAGCACTGAGAACAGACACCCACAAAGTGTTAGCAGCAGTATAAAAACCACATGATGCCAAGCAAAAATATGATATACGAGTGACACAAAAGCAATGCACACAAAAAGAAAAAACCTGGAGAATCCCAGTACTATATTTCGAGCTGGGACTGCTCCATGCATGTCAGGAGTTCTGTACAGAGAACAATAACCATTTTAAAGAAAGCAAGGCACTCCAGTTTCTCAATACTTCCTCCAGCAACTCCATAGACAGGGTTACTGAACACTGTGTTACTTCATTTACACGCAGGAGCCTGGAAAATACTATGCAAATAAGAGTTTGCTTTCTGTCTGCATCTGGGGCAGGAAAGGAGGAAGCTTCACTCTTAGATGCTCCAGTTGCCCAAAGATTTAACAGCTTCCATTTGGAACATGACTGCTTAAGTTAAAAAAACAATAAAGAAAGAATTTTAGTACCAGAGGTTTCAGACTGGGAATTTAAATACATGGTTACTGTGGGTGTTCCCTTTCCTCAGGGGAGATTTGCATGGCTGAAATTTGGCATGTCTCCAAAATGTTTGCTTCTGTAAGAACACAGGATTACTAGAACAGCCTGTGGTGTGCCCCTGCAGCAGTTCAGGCATTCCTCTAGAGCAGGGAGTTAGGCTCAGCTTAGCTTCTGCCTGGGTCCAAAGAAAAGGCGTGAAGTTGTGCCCCACAAATGCTGGTCTAGGTAAGCTGTTGAGCTTTGCCTCCCTGCTATGCTTCAGGCAGTCACAGCTATGCTGCCTTCAGCATCTGAACCAGCAACCTTTTTTCCCCCCACTGTTTTTTATTTATATTGTCATACTTATGTCATTCCTCTAAAATAAAACATGCGCTATTTATTTTCTGCAGTACCTACAGCATTACTTAGAAGTTATTACAAGCAGCAGAGAAAAAAATTATACCTAAGATAATCTATGTAGAAAGCTTAGGTATGGCCTTCTGTTTATTCACTCTCACTAGGAACCAGCTAAAAATAAAACTGCAGTGAAGCAGTGGTGAAGCAAATTTAAAATGCTTAACACATGAGTAAGCTTAGGTAATGCACTACCATCAAGTATTTTGGGAGAATGGGTTTTTCTTTAAGTTTAAAACAACATCAGGCATGGATTAGCATTAAAGTATTTCCAAAATAACAATATGAGATAAAGTCTAACTGAAACATGTTAGGAAGAAACACTAAGGTTTCATTTCATTGCTCAACACAGCAGTTTCTTGCAGAGTTGTGTGCAGGCACTCCCTACCAGCGCCAGTCCATAGCCTCAAATATTAAGGTATCAAAACTCATTTAGACTTCCCCCCCCCTCCAGTTTGGATCCCATTTGTGGGCTCCAGATGTCAGCTCTGCCCCCTTTCCAAGGCACACAGCCCAATCGCATGCTGTCAGCCCCATCAGGCTGGCAACCCGCCTTCCCTTGCCTCACACTGCTCTGTGGCACAAGTCAGGATATTTGTTCCTCCTTAGTGCTATGTGTAAGTCCACATTTCTTTTGTATTTCTATCAACCCACATTTGATTTTGTTCCCTTTATAGTCAGGAATCAGAGCTTCTAGATACAGTCTTGTTTGTCAGGATTCTTGTAGGTGGTTCTGCAGGAAACACATTCGTATCAATACTCAGCTGTTAGGGTGACATCACATTGGAGTAACCCCAGCCTGCTCATGATCTAACCAAGCTTTCACAATCAGAAGCAAGGTTTTAATGAATGAAAAGGAAGAGGAGACTATGTCCCTTTCTTTTAAAGGTACTAAGAATGGACACGCATTAAAAATAAATCCATAACACAACAATTTCTAGTAGAAATAGTTCTACCAAGGCGGTGGATAGATGCATAATCTGACAGCAAGCAAATCATATTCTTGAAACCACTAAATACAAGCAGGAAAACCACAGTTAAGCGTACAATTGCCAACGTTTACCAATCTTACAGCACTCACCCAATTAAACAAAAACATCAGCACACATGACTGCTACAGAACAATAACCAGCACAGGTTGGGTACAGTTACAGGGAGTTTCCAAAGAGCACAGTTCACCTCAGGATAGACTGTTCAACCCAGCCCTAATCGTGCTTCAGCCTGTTGAGACAGACAAGGGAAAATTTCATCTCAGAAGAGCAGCGACTCTCTTCAGTCTTAATAGCAGGTTGCACATACTGTAGATATCCCACATTGACTTCGCGCAGTACTACAGCAAGGACCCCCTGTCCATCCCAGCTGTGAAGATTTTAGAGTCATGTACTCTTGGATGGTTCACAAATACCCTGTCCTGATTTTTTTTCAGATCAGTGGAAAAGACTAGTCTTGTTGTCAGCTGCTTTTCCTACTCTTCCACAGTATTCTGCCTGTGTTTTGTGTCCTCAGTGTACTTAGCATTAACAAAGCCATTCAGATGCCCTTCTGTTCAGTGGAGAGCAAGTTTTCTATCCAACTTCAGCGATTATTACTTTGCCTTCCAGGGACGTCATGTCATCTGTATTCCCCAAGAAACAGAGGGCATATTAGGTACCTAATCCACACTTGCAGAAAAAAGCATTGCAAATACCTTTCACTCCTTGCAAAAGTTTAGCATGTAGTAGCTAATTCAATACATAGCATAATAACTGCTTTGAAACAGTTCCCCCGCCCCACCTCTTCCTACACCACACATTATAGCACTACAAATAAATTGACGTCCTGCTCCTGACAGAGCTGGAACAGGAGGCAAGGGTCAGTAAACGTCAGTCAGGAATTTCATACAAGATAATAGGCATAAAACATAGCTTTGGCTGATAAGACCTTGCTACAAGGTCATACAGCAGAGACTGTGATAGATTCTAATCACAATAGAGGAGATAAATAGATAAGTATCTCCATAAATATCTCCACAGAGAAATCTATCTAGATCTTGTGAAATGTGGTCATGAACAAAACATATTGGCTTGGCCAAGTTGTTAGAAGGAGCATCCACAACAAAATAATTGAGACTTTACTTCAAAACTGCTGTTTTGGATCAAATATAGCAAAAAAGTTCGCACTTTCAAGTGAGAGCCAGATGAATGAGAAATAAAATATTTTTGCTGAAAGCTTTGAGTGCAATATTGCAACAGAAATACAAATATTTACATTTTATATTACAAATGTTCTAATTCTGAAGAAAGTGGGAAAGAAGCTGATTTTCAAAGAACACCACAAGTGATGACTGAGGTCTCCATCGCAAAGAGTCATAAAACTCCAACATGCACTTGGCCACAAGTGCCCAGCCATGCTTGTTTCTATTTGTCAAAAACAGTCTGGATTTAACTGTGGTTCTCAAGTTTCTGCCAAGGTTTATACAAAACCTGAACTTCAAATGTAATGAAAGAAGGTTGAAAGAAGAGATCTGGCAACAACTTTTCAATTTTGATTCAAGTAGTGCTTTAATTATGGAGGAAAGTGGACCTCAATGTCTGTCAGCGCTTTAATATAGTGTCTTCACTCCTATATAATGAGATCACATTGTTTAACTCCTTCAAATCAAATTGAAATGTTTATTTTGTAATACCACTCAAAAGATTTAAACAGAATTGTTTTTTCAAGGAACAGATCAATCAGAATTAAAATCTAATCCAAAACAACTCAAGACCAATCTCTTCTTGAAATTTTGGCTTCTTCTGAACCGAGAAATTTCACAAAATTTGCTGCTTAGACAAGTACTTGGATGAGCAGCAGAACTCTTCCTCTTGGCTAGATTTTCATATCACAGTGGTGGCATGCTGAGCCACCTCACCAACGTCTGTCTGCTCTTGGTGTCTTGACTGAGACCTGCATGGTTCTATAATTAATCTACTCTAGGCTTTCTTCTTCTGAATTATATACCTTTCTGAAGACTTTTCCATGCAACTTTGGTGTCCACCCTCTTAAGTATCCTCCTATTCTTCAGCTCTCCTGGCTTCACGACTGGCATGTCTTCAGCCCTGTAAATGTCCTTCCAATCTCCCGCTGAACAGGTCTGCTGCCCTATGTCTGAGGAGAGCTGTGCCTTGACTATTTCATTTTTAACTGTTTCTTTGCTATAAAATCAATACCTTGTTCTTCTGTGATCCATTCTCCTCCTTCCTCAGATGGAAAAAAGTTTGAAGGTGAATCCCCAGTGGAACTTATTTTCATCACTCTTGGCACTTTCATAATTGATTTCAGCTCTCACTCCATTGCTCCAATGAGGGCGGCAAGAACTTTTTTGCTAGCAGATGGGTTAGGAGATCCTCAGGCTTCCTGAGAATACACTTTCTCTGCAGGACTGTGCAAATAAGTAGTGGAGTCCCTCTTGATCCTCTAATAACGCCCAGAACATTCAAATGAGTTTCTTCTCCCCTCTAGCAGTTGCTCCCCATAGGTTTTGGATAAGCCATCCTTGCAAGGTTGGCTAGTACTGAGCATCCCTGAGCCATGCAATCACATGTCCCCTCTCTGCTGTCAGAATAACGGGTGTGATCCTCTGGGCATGGCCCAGACCATAACCTGGATGCAGAAGGAACATCAATGTCACAGAGAACTTTGCTTGCTTCACAGAGCTAAGCTCCTTCACACCCCACAGTTGTCCTGCTGCCTGGTCCCTCGCTTTCCTCCCACCACACAGGACCTGTGATAATGGAAAACGGTGGGGAAAGAGCTGGTTTTCACCTCCTGGGAGGCTCCAATGACACTGTTTCCATGGTTATTTCTCACATAGTTTCTGTATGAAATATGTTGTGTTTTCTCTCATTGACACCTCAGGGGGACACTCCAGCCAGTAATGCTCCCTCAAACATTCAATTATCCATTACACAAAGCCTCACCTGGTTTTCCCTTGTAAAACAAATCATATGCTTGATTAGATCAACAAATCCAAGGGATGCTGCAGCTTCTCATTCATCTAAGACTCAACACAATATTATAAACCAATAAGCAAAGTTGGAGATACATTCATGGTATCGCACTGTTCATAGAATGGTTTGGGTTGGAAGGCACCTTAAAGATCATCTCGTTCCAACCCCCCTGTCAAGTGCAGGGACACCTCCCACCAGACCAGGTTGCTCAAAGCCCCATCCAGCCTGGCCTTGAACGTTTCCAGGCATGGGGCATCCAGAACTTTTCTGGGCAACTCATGCCAGTGCCTCACCACCCTCACAGCAAAGAATTTCTCTCTTAGGACTGTTGGTGCCATCAGGCTCTGAACTAGGCCTTCAAATGAGAGAAACTGTTGCCATGGTGCTCAGAACAAATAGACCCACCATCTTATTGTCATCCTGCGCTAATTTTTCCGAACTATCAGCACATTGCTCAGTGAAGATGCTGAAACATACACAGTCACTGCATGAAGAGCTTGTTCATCTGTCAGAGAACCAGCCTAGGACACGTATGATTTCAGGGGAGTAGGTTAGGAGTGTGGATGCTTTGTGTTTAATGGGGAGATGCAACTGCCCTAAGGGTTTCTCCATCCCAGTCTCCAGACAAGAACTATTGGTCACATTCTCCAACTACAGCACATCAACACAGGGCTGCTGCTTTGAAGAGCAGAAGAGCACACCAGAGCATCCATAGTGGATTCTTCTCAAATATGAGATCAGAGCAATTCAGTACAAAGTTTTCACTTTTATGCTGTCATTTCTAACTATGACCATATATCTTGTCCTACATTTCACTTTAAGTAGATTGCATTTACAATATGGTCAGGTTAGTGTTTTCCTGGAGCAAAGCGGACTGACCTTCAATGGGGGATGTGCAAAGCTGTGTGATTGATCACACTTCAATACAGTTTATTGTCTGAAGAGTCCTGTCCCATGCATGCATTTCAAATACACAACTTATAAACAGTTGTACCTGACACTTGCCTTTTGTGGAACCTTTGTTCCTTAATTAACTTTACAGACTGTCACTAAGTGGTCTTTACAACACCAGTATCAGGGAAGAAAGTGACCCTTAGAGACTCAATGGAAATGTCAAAGGATTTCTTCTAAGCAGAAAGAAAATAAGTGCCCAATCTGGGATTAAAAACCCTGAGGGTCCTGCCCTCTAATGGAACATATGCATCTGTAAATGATTTACTGGGAACATTTCATAAAATATTATAGAACACCATGTTACTTTGAGATCTATGCATTTCATTACTCATCATGGGTGTCTCAGCCTATGACAAATAGTTTTAGTTTCCACTGCACAAAGGCTATAAATATATAATAGGAGTTGTTATAACCAGAAAAAGATACTATTTGCTACATGCTTGCTTCCTTCCTGGAGACAAATAAGAAGTCCCTGCGTTCAGCACTATCCCCAGCCTGATCTGTACTGGAGACATCAAACATGTAAACTGACTCTGGCAACACATTGCACTGATCAGTACTTTATTTTTAATGCACCAATATGTTGCACTTGAAACATTTTTTCAAGCAGTTCAAGAGATTAACATCTACATTAACAGTAATCACAGGCAGCATTTTACACTGATTGATGAAGTAGCAAGATCATTTTGTGTTCTTCACTTAAGTATCTGAAAGTCTCCAAAAGCATATCTTGCATCATGAAACACGCTTAGAATAGCTACCTTATCTGTACAAATCACCAGGAAAGTGTTAATGCATCTACTCTCAGAGGAAGAAAAAATGGACTCAAATGCTCACTCTGCTCTAAATAATTAAACACAGCCAGCAGAATTGAGAGACTGGCAGTGCCGCTGTTTCTCAGTGTTGTTAGTGCAGCCAATGGGCTGCAGATTTCCCAGCTCTCCTGGTTCTTCAGCTGCTTTCAGCAGCTTCACATGCATATTCCACTAACGGGGGACTAATTCTGTCAACTGCACTGCTTTGAAAATTGCTGCGAACAAAAAAACATCATCTAACTGAATGTCTTTCCCTGTGTGAATGTAACAACTTTCCCCAGTGACAGAAATTCTGCACTGAGTAGTGGCAAGCCTTGCTTTGCTTTTCCTGCAAACCCACACAGCAAAGCCAAAGCCTGATGTTAGTAACCATCATATCTTTGCTGAAACCAACGGAGTTGAACAGGAGAACAATATAAGGTGGAATTTGATTAAATACATACACATTTTCTTTTTAGTTGGACAAATCCTCCTTAAATTTAGATCAGCACAACCCAGCAATTGCAACAGAAGTGTATAACTCTATTGGCATATGTACTGAGATTTATGCATAAAGCTATCCATAACTGAACAGGCTTATCACCGCAGTGGCAAAAAACAATGTACATAAGATGATCTACAGTATATGTAACATTACATCCTGATTTGTTTTCTGAGCAGACACATATTCTCTATAGGATAATCCAGTCCTGCAACTTAATTCTTTCAAGAAAAAAAACATGCAAGGCACATTTAGGACTTCAACTCCCTGTGCACTAATGAGGATCATCTCACTTTCTCAGCAAGACTACATCATGCACACACGCTACTAAAATTTTACTGTTAATTACTTGCATCAGATTAATGACTTCACCTAAAAGCCATTGCTAGAGGTTACAAAAAAAAAATCTGCTTAGTACTCACAGACCAGCAAGTACCCCAGATTCGTGGTTATTCTGCTGCAGCCATGTCCGAGCTGTTGACTACTGTGCACCACACTCTCCTGGGATGAATCCTGTCTAGTAAAGGCAAGCCCTTGTCACCAATCCTGTTGGCTTTACTGCATTACTCTGAAAAACAGGTTCTCTGGCAGCAAGCAATCCTTATCTGTGTGGACTGTTAAGGGTAAAGAGCCATTCCATTCTTGCAACATAGCTGGATATCCATCTAAAAGTGTAAACCAACCTCAGGGACCCAGTAAGAGCTTGTAGGAGGACCCAACGTGTCTCAGAGCTTGCTAGAGTGACAGCAGATTTTCCTCTTCCCCAGTGGCTGGCTGTTCTGCCTCTACTTCTACGACAAAACACTGGAGAGGACTATACCAGACCCCAGCTTCAGACTCCTCAGTGCAGCCAAGATGAGTTCTACAACTTATTTTAGATTTAAAATTGAAGAACTCCTCTAATTCTTCAGTCTCAGTAACACAAAAAATGCACAGATGTTTTTAATTTAAGAAGTGAACTATTCTAAAGTTCATGCTTAAATACAGAAGAATGGGAGCAAAGATACCAACACATTATGGTATATAAACATTGAATTCCCAGATCATATCCTGTTAAGCCCAACCCCGGGTAGTTACATATATTGTATTTACCAAATTAACATAGCATAAGTCAAGGCAGCCATTCCAATTTCACTGCCATTTGTCAATCCTAAGGCAGTGTGGTAGATATAACTGTTGCATCAGCAAATCTTAGACAGCAAGAACCTCAGTCTGACTGGGAAGACTATATTTATATATCTATTGTGGCTGGAAAGCAGCCCAGCAGAAAAGGACCTGGAGGTGCTGGTTGACAGCCAGCTGGACATGAAACATCAGTGGGCCCAGGTGGCCAAGAAGGCCAATGGCATCCTGGCTTGTATCAGGAATAGTATGGCCAGCAGGAGTAGGGAAACAATCATCTCCCTGTACTCATCACTGATGAGGCTGCATCTGGAGTACTGTGTTCAGTTTTGGGTCCTTCACTACAAGAACAACATTGAGGGGCTGGAGCATGTCCAAAGAAGAGCAACAAAACTGGTGAAGGGTCTAGAGAACAAGTCTTACGAGGAGCAGCTGAAGGAACTGGGGCTGTTTAGTCTGGAAGAGGCTGAGGGGAGACCTTCTTGCTCTCTACAACTACCTAAAAGGAGGTTATAATGAGGCAGGTGCTGGTCTCTTCTCCCAAGTAACTAGTGATAGGACAAGAGAAAATGGCCTCAAGTTGTGTCAGGGGAGGTTTAGATTGGATATTAGGAAAAAATTCTTTACTGAAAGAGTGGTCAGGCATTGGAACAGGCTGCCCAGGAAGTGGTGGAGTCACCATCCATGTAGGTGTTCAAAAAACATGTGGATATGGCACTTAAGGACATGGTTTAGCAGCAGCCATGGTGGTGTTGTGTTGAAGGTTGGACTTGATGATCTTAGAGGTCTTTTCCAACCTTAACAATTCTACGATTTTTTTTTTTTTTTTGCTTTGGCTGAAAAAGTGTTATTCTGGATATCTACCCTGCCTGAAGAGCAGCTTGTAATGCATCTAAAAGCAACATTAGAAAGACAGAGGGGACAAGTTTTATGGGAAAGTCACAATGAGATGGCAGGGCCCTACTAAGAAGGCAAGGAGACTACCAGAATAGATGTCCTGAAGGACTTTGCCCTGAAGTTCCCCAGTACATATAGGTGAATAGGAAATCAGAAGCATTTAGAGTCAGGGTTATACCTTGTACAATGTGCTTCCTGCTTCCGTGCAACCTTAGCTGATACCTCAAGGAGAGAGGACACAAGACTCTGGAAAGGAGACCTTGACTTACAGGGGTACCACCTCACATCATCTCCCCTTTGCCAGTCTTCCAGCTGATTTAATTACGACCCTCACTGCAAGTCTCAGGAGGGAAACCACAAACCAAATGAAGAGGGAGTGAAACTGACAGCAATGTTACAGTCAAGGCCACTCCTAAAAAATGCCCACAAAAATAAAAGAAGTGGTAATGAAAACAAGAAGTTTGGGTCAATGTGCCCTTGTTGCAAGTAATCCGTGCTCCAGCACGTCCCGTAGTATTGTTTAGATTACCAGACGCAACTGTAACTAGAAACAGCCATCTTTCAGCTTCCTCCCTGAAGTCACGATATATCTCCTGATGTTCCAGAGATATCGGGTGGGAGCAAAGATGGGAAAATAGAATTAATACCAAAATCCACCCCCTAGACCATTTGTTTTTCCACAAGTATGTGAAGTACACAAAAAAGGAAGCGCTTCAAGAAAATGAATCCTCATGTCTCTATGGTGAACGCAAAAAAATGTGAAACAAGTCTCTGCTGAAAGGAGACACTGATTGTTACTCGCCTGTAACTTATTTTGATTTAAATTAGCCCATAAAAGCAGCATGGCTGTTTAGTGCCAAGAATCATGTTTCAGTCTTGGGGTGCATTCTTCTGTGGACTAACGCACCTCATTGTATCTTGAGAAGTAAATATAGCATTTCTGTGATGTTAGGAAACACATTTAGAAAATATTTCTCAGAACAACTCAGTGACAATACAGGAGCTGAAATGTCAACGATTTACAACAGCTCAGAAAATAACCTTTGGCATCTGGTCGGTAGAATCCACAACAGAGAAATGGCATTGGAGAGGTGTTGTTAATTACTGAAAAAGTGAACAGACCCCAACTTAGACTACCTACTCTGAGGGAAATAGTTGAAGATAACAGACTTAAAGGCAAAAAACGCATCCACTGTACCTGAAATAGTCAGAACTGACAACTCCCTGCTTTTCTCAATCCTCAGCTCTTTTTCAAGAAGATGGTGCCTTGAGAGAAAGCAGTGATTTCTGGCATCAGCTATGAATGAACTAGCTCATTATCTGCAATTTTACAACTTCTGTGTTTAGGAACAAAACTTCCCAAAAAAGAATTGCTGCGCTAGTTCTCTCTCCTCAAAATTGCCACACAGGCTTGTCCTGCAGAGCTAAAATAGGTGTTAGCAGCTTTATTTTGGACAAACCAATCAGGAGGCACTAGGGGTAAGAACAACAACAGCATAGGAGAAAACAGCCCCCAGAGCAAGAAGAGGTACAGGGAGCAGCCTTCTCACCTGCTGAGTGCATCATCAGCAGAGCCTGGTGTTAGATCAGTCCCACCGAACTCCAGGGACTTCAACACAACATAGAAAATAAAGCTAATAGCAGGTACCACACCATTCCTTAGCTTGGCTATCATTATTTTCCGGGAGCCACTACATTAATCATGCGTAAACCAAATCATCCAAATGGAACCTCAGCCTGGTCTTGGGGTCAGGGCATAGGAGTAGGAGACTACGTGGGCTTTGCTCAGTGCTCAAGCACATCTCTGTAAGCATGACTCAGTCTACACTGCTCAGGTTTTACCATAAGCAAGACAACAGAAATACCCAGCTATGCAGTGACCTGTGAATACTTACACAAGACAAAAGCCTTCATAATCAAAACACCTACTCTACTAGGAACTGCAACAGACTTCCCACCCAAGACAGACATTTCACCCTCGAAAGCAATGAGCCCACCTCACCTACATCCTAACACAGCTTCATCTTTTTCTTGGTACACATCTCCCATGAAGCTCACATACGGAAGATTCCCTGAGATAGAGTCAATGCACAGGTACAGTTAATAAACTTCTTTTTCTGGTCCTCACTATTGGTTCAAGGTATAAGTTATCTTTATAAGATGTCCATCTTAATATCAAGAGGAGAGCACAGAAACAGAAGATACTTCTCTAAGCATATCATGCTGCAGGATTCCTGCATTAAAGCCCACCACCTAAAGTCAGACCTGTCTGTTAGACACCAGCTGCCCTCAAAATGCTCACAGCTAATCACTTTTACCAAGGTTTTTTAACAGCTAGAGGGACTGATGAACAGATAGCTGAAGTGCAATGCAGCAGACCTGCAGTCAAGCAAGACAGTAGGTTTTGGCCCCAGTGTGTTCCTCTGTACCACAGAGAAAATTGTGCCCTTGTTGCAGCACACTTTCACAGTAAGATGAGACTCATCTCAAAGGACCAAATAAGCCATTTTTGTCTAAACTTGGGAATCCTTTAAAAATCCAAATCCATGCTTTCTTTGTAAAAAAAGCCCTCTATTGGGTTCAGCAACAGCACATATAGAGAACTCACAGAAGTCAGCCCCAAAACAGAGGAAAGGGAGCAGAAATTACATTTGCAGAGCAGGAAACAGACACTTCTGGCAACGGTTCTGCTCAGCCACCAGAGCAGGGTTACGCAAGGAATGAACTCTCAGCTTAAAGTATGTAAACTGATAAAACAGCCTTGCTTTGATGCTTGCTCTGCAAGAAGCATTTCGGTTGAATCAATAACACAGCATTGTTCTTCCACTGCAGTGACACTGCAGTGTCTGCAGAAACATTTTCACATTTCAGCTGTAGTGTTTATACCATAAAGTGCAAAGTTTGTGGTGCTCATATTCTGCAAATGCAATCTGTGATGGTAGATTGCTGCAACCACTCAGACTTTGTCATGGGATGGATGATATAGGATTTAGCCTTCTGTAATGAACAGCATGCCAGATTTATGTGCATATTGTATTTCTCCAGTAAGAATACCTGACTTTTTACAGAAACCACAAAGAGACCCAGGTGGAGAAGCATTCAGGATATGATAACCGCCTATGGCAGATTAGATCAGAAAGGGAAGCAGCAGCTGAGTTTAATATATGGAGAAAGAGTCAAGTTTAGTTTACGATCTTTTCAGAGCATCCAAAAAACAACCATCCATTTTAAACAGTCCTAGCACATCACTGGTTGTTTTACTATGCTGAAGTTTTTCTATTTTGTAAAATGAAACCAACAGGGAACGTAGAGCTGTGGATGAGTATCAAAAACAGGGAGGACAGGCAAGCAGGGTACTTGCTGGATTTTTGAGTGCTCTGGGGTTTGAGCAGACCTAGTGTCTGTTAAAATTCATCTCCCATTTGGCACTTTTTCACAAAAGCAAGTCCTTTGCTGCATCCCAGGTACAGTATATCAGCAGTTAGCCCAAAGGCAGGGCAAACAAAAATCTTTAATGGCTTTATAACAGAGGTTTTCATTTAAAGAATGAACAGTTTTATTGCAGGGAAAAGGGATCTTAAAAACCTCTATCACAGTCAGTACTTGGATTTATTCATTCTCAAAAGAGCTGTTGCTGACTGCCACAGTGTATATCCAGACAGAAAATACCTCACTTGCTTTTCCTGTGAGCCTTGTGGGTTTTTTCTTTTCTGCCTCACTGCTCTATCACTTTTCTGTCCTCATGCTCCTGTTGCTGGAGATTGCAAGACCCCTTTCTCATTTGGCACTGCTACACTGAGGTGACAGTATCCTACAAATGATGAGCCAACCCCACAGCACCAGCGGCTTCGCTGTGGCCGCACAGGTTGCAGCATCTGCACACGCTAGCACAGCCAGGCCCTACTGCCGTACCCTCAGCGAGCTCAGTCCTAAGGATTGCTTGTGCAGCCGGATCCCTATGAAACACTGTCACATTTTCCATAGCACAGGCTTTTCTTTTTTTCTAAAGCCTTAAGCAGTGCAAATATTTGAATGGCTCCTGAAACTAAATCAGGCTACTAGATGAGAGGTAGCTAACATCTTCAGGGGCTCTCGGGCTACCACATTAGCCATTTAATCCTCCATACTTGAAATATTTTTGCAATGGTTTCTCTGCCAACGGAGCTGATGTGATTCATCAAGCAGCAGCAGATGTCAGCTGAAGAGAAACCTGCTTCAAGGACTAAGGCATCAGCAGAGTTCTCTTAGTGCAAGCTCTTGTTTCTCGGTATCAAAGCAAAGCCTGACAGGGTGCACAGCATTCCCATTTTGACTATTGTAGAGATTCTGCGCACTACATATGCTTAAAAAAAGTCCTTTGAAAGAAAATGGCACCGTGAGATTGTGTACTGCTCCATCTGGGGAGCAGTGTGTGAAAGAAGTTCTAGCTACATCACTTTTCAATTGTGTCTATTTAAAATTCTCTTTAAACAGTTAACATTAAAAGTTAACTTTCAGCTGCGAAAAAAAAAATATGAAGAAGTTTCATAAGTGTTGATTTCTGTGCTAATATGGAGAGCCAAAGTTCAGCTCGCTCTTTTTCTCGCTCCTCCTTACTCACCATCAGTGCTCCATACAGATTCAGTGAGTGACACAGCACTGCAGGGATGAGATGGGGGGAAAAAAACAGAGGCTGATGACAGTACAGGCAAGAAATATTCCAATCTCTCTCAGTCCTAAAGTTTTTAGAAAGCTTTTCTTCTTTTGACAATAACATCCCAGTTCCCCACTTCATTCATTACCTTAATTTCCAAACACTTTGTTTTTAATTTTGATCTGAGCATCTAAGGGGAAAAGGAGCATCACTCTTCAACTTTTGTTCTTAATATCTTTTTTGTTTGATCATGCTCTTCACTATTCTCTTTTGTCTTCTGCCCAGATCTCTATTTTCTTCTCCTTTCTGCAGCTTGTTTTCCCACTATTTCTTTTACTGTATTTTTATTATTTCATTTATTCTCTCTCTCTCTCCGTAGTCTTGATCTTTACATTTTGTAAGCCAACAGTTATAAACTCTGCTTTCACCAACCAATCCCTTACTGCTGCTGACACACACTTCAAGAACACATGCTCTCTTCCTTCCTTTGTGTTGGTAGAAAGAACTGCTGTCAAAGCTGACTCCGTTTATTTACTCTGCAATGTGACCTTTCTGATCCCAGATGAATTGTTTAGGATGGCTTTTCACGGGGAGAGGTAGCACCTTCTCCCTGTTCCATTTTGACCTCTTTGCCTTGCATCTCTCTTTGCTCCAGCTTATGGAAACTAGCCACAGCATTGTGAGAACTGCCAAAATGAGACACAACTCAGCAGTCTGATGCTGCTCAGTAAGTGCAGAGTCACAGGCTCTCTCCAAAGAGATTTGCCCATTTTTATTACGCGGGAAAAGGGTAAGTCAACGCGTATGACCTCAGCAAGCCATCAGAAAGTACATGGTCAAACTGGAACAGGGTCATTGAATCTGGAGAAGGACTTTCCCCCCTCCCCCCCTCTCAGTGAAGCAAGGGTCATCTCCCTTGGGGTGGGATGTAACTCAAGTGCTGCCAAGACATCCATGGGAATTGCATAGTTGGGCGGGTATACAGCACTTGTAACAGATGATGACAAAAGCACTTGGGAACAGACTGAACATCAATTTTGCATTGCCCTTTTGTGTTTAAATCACACAGTTACAGCTTCACATTGTGTGTCATTTTTCCAATGGTTTGTCAGCGCATTTGTTGCTGCTGTTAAATAATGTTACTTTGGAGGTCAGCTAGATAGCCCATTTTCTGATACTCATATTTCAGTTTGCCTCTCTACTTCAGTTAGGGAGAAGAGTCCACTACACTGACTGCTGGACTCAAACCAGCAAAAAGTCTATCCCAGCTGTAAATGGTTTGCAGCCTGCACAGAGGTAATATGGGGAACAAAAGGTGGTTATGTCCAATGCATACACAAAATAGTCTTCCCTCTTTTGATGTACTGCCTTCCTACAAGACCTGCCAGCTCCTCTCCTCCAAGGATCCACAGCAGGTACCTTCCCAAAAAGCAGCTCACTGTAGTACATATATATGGGGTCCCACATCAACTGCACTAGTTCCTTACAGTTCATCTTTGTATTGCATTGCAGGTCAGCTCCAGAACTCATGTTTAAGCTTAGAAATAGGGAACCTAAACCACCACCACACACCCTCCTGCACCAGTAATGCTACAAGCAGCTGTTCACAATGCAAGGTCTCCAAGAAAGTGGGCTCTGACCTGTACTTCTGTTACATGAGAGGTATAGGTACTTAAAAACCATGGCAACTTCTACTAGAACACACTGTAAATTAAAATCTCTCCCCCTACAGCTCTGACAAGATTATCACACAGTCACTTCCGCACGTGGCAATCCTACAGGAGGGAGGAAGAGTCAGGGCACTGGGCAGTTCGGCTCATCTCCATGCAGCCAACATGGGCAGGAGGAAGAAGCAGCATCCTGCCCTGTACAGCTGCCTCCTGGCTTCTGCAGGAGTTTCCTCTGCCATTGCTATGTTGCTGCAAGTAGCAGGAGAGATGCATTACCCTTTGCTGAAAGAGTTCTTCAACAACCTGCTCCTATTTTGATTGGCACAGACCTCGAGAGGACTCTGGGAATTTGGAAGCTCGAGAGAATTTGCTTCTTACACAATCGCTAGCACAGCCAGTACAGCCTTCCAAGTCCCATAACAACCCCCCCCTTCCCACATAATCTGTTTTCCCAAACATTTAGCCATCTCAAGGCCCTACTTGGATCTCTGTGAATGTTTATCATGCTGCTACGTCACTCCTCCGTGGTGCTGCTCAAGTGCTTGCCTAACGGCTGACTCCTGAAGAAGCATGGCTGTTTATAAAAGCTTTAAATGATGCACGTAGTGATGAGACATCGGATTCAGCACACTGTGTCCAGAGATTTACTATTAAAAATAGCGTGGACTGCATCACTACATTTGTTCAGTTCTAGAGAATTCATGTGCTCTCTCTGGTGCCAGTAGTAAATAATTGACTGTTTAATATAATGAATGTCAGAATAATTTAATGTTTAATCTGCCTAGAGTTTTTGTTGTAGTTTTTAACTCTTTGCTGCCATCCCCTCCTTTGTGAACAGACTACGAACAGAAGAGGTGAAGGGGAAGAAAATAGCAGCTTCTGGTCGTCTTTCTGGGTCACTATGTGTTCAGCACTGACTTGCTCCCATGGTGATTTAAAGCCACATAACATCTTCAATGATGTTTCAGAACAGCATACACTTCTCCTGTCCCACCCGCAAGGATCCTCAGAGCACCCCAGCTGGGGACAACCCACCAACTCTTGCTTCTCTCATAGTAAGGTTTTTTTCCTTTGGTCTGCCACATTTCCAGGAATTTCTCATTGGCAGGCTTCCCTTCCTCAAGTTCTGCAGTGAAATAACCAATTTTTCTTTATATTTGCCTAGTTTTTCACAGCTCTCCTGAGGACTTTCCATTGGATAATTAAAAACAAAAAAGAACAACAAGAAATCATCCACAAATCTTCCCATGCTGAAAATACTCACTGCAGATATTGTTCTTTTTCCTTTTGCTTCATTTTAAGCTACCCTCCAGAAATATCCTTTATTACCTGCTCTGAAAGACCGTCCCTTCTCCTGGCCCTCTCTAGGCTTCCTGTATCTCTTCCATGCGTATGGAGGGGATGGGAGGGCTGTGATGTTTCAGGAAACTGTGCTCTTGGAATTTCTAGAGTTTCTGCAATTAACTCAAAATCATCATCTAAAGCCAATGGGAATCCTTCAGCAAAGTTCAGAATCAGGTTATTGCTGTTAGGTTATGCCAGTTGCTACATGAAATACATTGGTCCCAAACACCCATTTTGAATTCATGAACAATATCAACTTACTTTAGGCTTTATGCAAGATTTAAAATAATCTGATCTCACAACTAAAATATCCTAGAAGATGTTTCTAAAAGATCTTACAGTTATTTTCTCCCTGTGTCTCACATCATCCTCTAAGAAACCCTCACTAGCTGTTGCAGCTGAACATCAGCAATTTATTTTTTAGATTCATATGTTCTACCTCTGCTCCAACAACTTCCCTCCTTTGTTCTCTATGTTCCCAGTTCAACCTGTCCTTTCAGAGAGATCAAGGGGAAAAAAATCCACACAAAACAAAAAAATCGTGTGATTTCATTGTTGTGCCAGAGTTCAGAGACACCAGGACTGTTAGACACATTAGATGGTACCAAGATACTGGCCCTGACCTCTTGCAGCCCTAAAACAGGGATCATGCCCATTTTCTCCTTGCAAATGGAAGAAACCGCTGTATATATCACATCAAAGATAACCCAGGGAACCTCAGCCATCAGCACACAACAAGTAGAGGGTCTGGCGGAGGAAACCCTGGGAGGCCAAGGAGCTGACACAAGGCTGAAGACAGTAAGGCTTTCATTGTAACATTGCAGTAAAAAAAGAAAAGAGCAAGCAACTCTTTCCTCCTCTTTAGAAACACCATGACACATTTGTGTGGTATTTGTTTGTTTTTCTGGACCATATGGAATTCCTTTCCTTATTTACGTATTTTGGATGAATCTGTTAGCAATAGTTATTCAATAGCTACAGTCCTAAGACAGCAGCCACATAATTTCATTTCCAGGTTTGTAGGAAACCAGCACAGATGTAGAAAGAGCACATTTCAGTATTTATGAAGTGCTGCCTTTCCATAAGGAGTAAGAACCTGGTTATCATCATAACTGTTCATTAAATCCAAAACACAGTTACAGGTGAGCAACAATTAATCCAGAACAGTAAGGATTTAAAAAACTGACATTTGTAGGGCCAGGCCTATGTCCTTGCTCAAAAATCTTAAACACAGGGCCACTGGAAATGCTGGAAGATCCAAGGTATTCAGGATAACTGCTGAACAGCACAGCGAGGTCAAGTCCTAGGGAGCTGCTGGAAATACCCAGGTCATTAACAACATGCAGCACATTGGCATGGTGAACCACCACACTGCAAGTCATCACAGCATACACCACAAGAAACCTTATTCCTTTATCCCTCAAAGAGTTTCACAGAACTGTTGTAAAACAGCTATTATAACCTCCCTCATTACCAGCATTAATAATTCTTCAAGGAGAAATGAACATTTATCCCCTCAGTAGTTCTAGATGAAAACATACATTTAAAGCAAGTTACAATAGACTTGAATTATTGGACAATGTTTTGGACAGACACAAGAGAAAGATGGGTTGTGGACAAGCTAACGGTAAGCATCATGTGTTGTTTACCTCCTAACTCACTCTGAAGCATCTTCCATCGTTTTCCGATGCTTTCACCATTGCCTCTGGTACTGGTATCCACATTCTAATGAAGTTGAACCTTGGACTGACCTGATAGAGCCATTGCTGTACCCTAAGTGTTCTTATTCCCTTTCTAAACTTAAGTTTTCTTCTCCAGAAGCCCTCCTACGGCCTTTCCATGAAAGAATTCTTCAGAATAAGCAAACTACAATTGTCTGGCCTTCAGTTCCTGTCACGTCTGCATTTGGTGCGGGCGGTGATACTACTTGAGAAAGATATTCTCAAAAACAACTTTAGGCTCCCTGGAAACTAGCAGAGTTGCTTTTCTAATGTGCAGGCATCTCTTGCTGTTGTGAGCCTGAAAAGTGTCAGCCCTCTGTCTGGCTCAGGGCCCTGGGGTACAGGAGATGAAGAATTTGGTGAAAAGCTGTGATGTATAAAAATATTGTCTAATTAACCCGAGTTCTACCCATCAAAGCATAGCCAGCTATTCGCACTACAGGTTATAAGGTATCCCTTACATCTCGGAGCAAGGAGAGAAAACCCACAGTGACAGAGACAGGTCTGCTGATCCAGGACAGCACCCAGATTGCCTGCTCCAAAGTGAAGTCTAATCTGTACAGGCTTTCTTATGATTTGGGACTCCTATAGCAATTTTTTGGATGAAGTGTCCCATCTCCCACCTGCTATACATTTTGTTTCTGAACTGAATGAGGAGCACCAGTGCAAACAGAACCCCATTGACTGCACCTCCTGTTCCTCCACCCATTTCCTCTGTAGCTTTGCCAGTAGGACCAGTTTTGTGTGTCCTCCAGAAAGCTCCATCCTCCTGCGCTGTTTAAATGGCCAAAGAGCACTCACACACCTTTAAGCGACCCGGTAGGCAAAACATGATGGTATGGGTACAGGAGGAAAAGAAACAGATCCAGGGGGGTTCATTAGCATTCATTAATGAATCCAGGGGTTCATTAGCAGAGCTACACCACACTTGATGCTCTGAGACAAGTCTGCTAGGTCAGGTTTTGCTGATATTTGGGGGATTCTGATCCACCTTCGTAAGACAAAAGGAAGGTAAAGTCTTAGAGCTGTTTCTCTCAGGGGAAAGGAGGAAGGTATGGAAGTGACACAACACCTTGAGGCATGATACAGCAGAGCCCAGTCCCTGCTGGGAAATACATACTCTAGTCCAGCTGTCGGGCTCTGCAGTTTCTGCCAGTGTGCACGCAGACACGGAGGCAAAAGCCATATTCACAGACATTTTAATTTTGTAAATAAGCTCTTCTGCCACCAGCTTTTTCAGTACAGTAATTAGAAGGAGATTTTCAGAAAACCCTGCTTCCATGAGTATTTATCCAGCAGATACTTTGTGCCTGTGAAAAACCTCGTAATTCTCCTTAGTGCCTGCAAAGCACCAACTTGCATTAGAGTCCTAAAAAGGAGCAATTACCCTTGCCTTGGCAGCAATACAGCTCTTACCAAAAGCCAGAGCTGCTTTGTCTCCTCACTCTAGTTTCCTCCCATGGAACTATTTTTTTTAATACTAGTCTCTGTGCAATGATTCCAGAACTTGTGCTGCTATAAAAACCTTACTTCAGAACACCTGACTCTTATTTCCCTCTCCCTAAATCTAAAAAAATTACTTTATGATATCTGGGGCTTGGAATAGACGGGATGCATGCCAGGGGAAACAATAGGAGGAAATAAAAGATTAAATTATTAGCCAGGAGTTAAACAGGAGATGGAATTACTCTGAAGTGTTTTGGATATAAGAGGGCCTTTATTTTTGGAAAAAGCAGGAAGATTCTCAAGACTGATTCTGGGTGGGGAAAAACTCCTACAGATAAAGAGACAATTGCTATCCTCTTCTAATCCTTACTGTTCCACCCCAACATATTTTAAGGATTATTTCTATTCTTGCATGCCTACTAAATTGTTTCTTCCTCCCCCCATTGCCTCTGATTCAACAGGGTCTATAATAAAACTGCTAGTTAGCAGCAGGACAGGCAAACCCATATTCAATAAGACAAGAGAAGGCATGGCTTTTGAAACACAACCCAAAACCAGCAGCCACAAAATTTCCTGATCTAATTCCAGACCAAGCTGCACACAATGCAAGCCAGTCTACTGCTGAGGTACAAAGCAGTGGCTGTAGAGCCAGCAGGTTTCACTCACCATCCTGCCAAGAAGACAACACTGGCAGTGCTGAGCATGTCCTGTCCTCCACAGGCCAGCTTCTTCAGACTAAGGAAAATACATACAATTCCTTTGTTTCTCCTCCATTTAAAACCTCTTTATCAGGCTGGAGAACACATGTGGTCATTAGGCACTCATGAGAACCTCCTGTGGCCCCTTTTTTTTAATCAGCAGCTCGTGTTAACTGATGGGTTTGGAAGAGGAATTAACTCAAGCAGCTTGTCTTCAGCTGAGGAGCCATGTTGACTTGGACTGCAAATAATACATACATTTTCAGAACAAACTAAGATAGAAAACACAGGAGTCTGCCCAGAGGGTTGCATGCACAGGCAGAAGGAAAACTACCCCAAAAGTCTTCACAGGGGTTTAGTGTGAACACCTGTGCCAAAAGCTTTCACAGGTGTTAGTGTGAGCATCCACAGTGGAGCTGTGTTTAGAAGGAGATTGAACTATGCTTATGGCAGCAAAATGCTTTCTGAGGTAGAGCGAGCTGATATGACAGGGTGAGAGTCCCCCAGCATCGCAGCAAAAATACACAGGATCTTAGTTTGTCCACAGTTTTCACTGGGGATGCTTTTTTTCTCCCCCTATCTTTCCTTCTTCAGCTACAGGTCTGGGAACATACCTATCCTGAGCCCCAGACCAGACAGACCTTAAGTCCTGAAAATATAAAAATGGTAAGACCCAAAACCCAGCAGAATTCCTTAAAATTAGGTTTCCCACACTGTCTTGTGGCCCGTGTCGCTCTCCCTTGTTTCTCCAAGCCCACCACGACCCAGCGCTGCAAGTCTCACCCTCCAGCTTCTGCGCAGCACGGTGCTTGTCCTCCAGCGCAGCCTGAACAAAACTAGGCAGGGAGGAGTGAGAAGAAACATGACAGGAGGCAGAATTAGGCAGCCTGGGCCCTTTTTGGTCAGATTTGAGTTCATTAAAACAATGAACATAAGTTTTGATGAAAAATGTGGATTTCCTTTAGTTGAAACTTCAGGCCAGGATGGAGTATTCGTAAATGAGCCAGCAGACCATCTATTTTACTTCCTATGCCATTTTTCATACTCTGCTATTGATTTTGTTTGGGCATTGCAAGGTTTCTGTTCACTGAATTTTTAAGCCTTTTTTTCCCCTTCCTCATCAATGATGTTACCTAAAGTTGAACTATAGCATCAATTGCACTAAAGTTTCCCTAGAACAAGTGGTGGTCAGGGTGACCTTCATTTGACACAGAAACTAACATTCATTTCCCTTACAACCTGCTATAAAGATAATAAAATATGGCTATTCCTCTTAATCTTCTCAGCATGATTGCTGAATGATGAAGGCTATTAAAAAGGTTGAGGTTATTGTTCTTTTGCTGAAAGGCAGAAAACCAAGAAAACGTATATTATTCACTGTTTGAAAGTTAAAAATCATCCCAAATACAAATTTTTATCCATGCTGAGAGATGGGAAATAAAGATAACAAGGTGTGCTCCATTACAGACTAGTAGGTGTACAGCCACTACATTAAAGGTGACTCTGCCATGCTGAGACACTTAGCACCAGCCCTGCCCGTTCCATGAGCTAATGAACCATTATCACTTTTCAGTAACCACCTTATCATTCTTCTGGGGAGACTTTATATTGCCCCGGTAATGTCTGCTTTACGTACCGTAGTGATGGACCTACTAACTATTCAGTGCCTTCACATCTTCTGCCAGGCACTTCTGGTAGCAAGCAGAACCTCTGGGTTTTGTCTGGCTTTCGGTGCCTTTGTAAAGCTGTGCTCTGAGCCCAGTTCCCCTTCACAAACAGAAGAAGAATCTGTTTTACAAAATTTCCATGTAGTATATCCTCAATGGGCTTTCTACTTAATGGTATGCAAATCTTTGCTGCCCTAGAGAAGAATTGGAGAAAATAAGCTGAAAAATATTCCAGACAGGAACGTTATGTGTAAAAAATAAATTAGAATAATTTAAGAGAGGATATTAAGGATGAATTTGAAATAGAGCATTATTTCACATTAGGTAAATGGACCATCTCTGATGCATATTTAATTTACCTGTAGATGCTGGCAAGTGTATATTCTTGTATTTCTGAGCATTGCTCCTGGTTGTATCACAGACACAGCCTTAGCTCAATCAGTCTGTGAAGAAGTCCTGATTCACTAATGGTCAATAAATACAAGAGAAAACCTGGATAAACAGTCAATGATTGGGCCAATGCTCAGCACAGTAGCCATCAGAACACCGTCACTTCCAATCTGCTTGAAAATACACACAGCACTCGGTTCAGTCAGACACCGCAAGGGAGAACGTCAGCTAAAATGGAGTAAAACTATACCCCAGCAATGTTTATTTTTCCAGATTTTGCATGTCCTTCATCTACCCAGTAAAACCACAAATGGTGTCTGATCTCCCCAGGTTTCTTTTTGTTGTTTGTGGTCCTCTCTGCATTTCCGCTGGTTTAAATCAGACGCTGCTCCGCTGAGTGCCATCGCAGGAGGGGTGTGAGAGTGGTCCTTCAGCCCAGCATCGTCGCCTGTTGTGTTTAGCAGACAAAGCTGCAAGATACACGGGGCCTGAAAGCTGATGCTGTCTGGAGGGGCAAGAAGACAACCATATGCAATATCTCTGCGCAATAAAACCTAAAAATCCATACCAGTCACATTTCTTCACATCAGCCTCAGCCATGTCCCAGATTTATAAGCCACTTCTAAGCGATTTCGTTTATAGGAATGCATCCTGGCTGACACTGCCTTCACATGCAGCATGCTGCTTTTGATTTAATCTTGATTAATTATTTTTGTCCAGCCATTCAAAGCCCACTCATCAGGGGCACTGATTGATGGTGCAGGCCATGAAATAGCCAGATTCTATTAGAAAGATTTGCAGTTACAAGGCTGAAGCATTATTTATTGGGGTTTCACTAGTAAATGGTAACTTTTCGCCCAACACCTGTGAGTGGGCAGGCAGATTCTGTTCTGCATTTTCTGTGATGGTTACTTCTTTTATTTATTTGCCTGTTCTCACCAACCTTGAGAGAATAACAGTAGTTACGGGTATCTACCTACACACATTTAAATAAGACCTAAACACTCTCAACAGCAAATGGACGGGATGTAAGACAGGCAGGAGTTTCCAGCACTAAGCACACCTAATACCTGGATCACTAGGCTAAAAGACACAGGGCTTATTGACTTTTAATTTAATCAGTTAAATGCCCAGAGATAGAAGTGTTGAACACTGACTTCTGTATCTCACAAATCAGCTGAAAGCTTTCCATACACGCTTGAGCTTTCCTGCCAAGTTGAAAAATGCTGCTCCCAAAGTTTCACAACTGGTATATCTGTGAGAGTTAAAAATACACATATATTTGAACAAATATTGCCTCTCCTCCTCCCCTGCAGAACCGACGCCACTTGTTTGCCTGCGGTGAGAGGTGAGGCGGGGGCAGTCCTGGGACACAAAGCTGCAGAGCAGCCCCTGCTCTGCTCTTCGCTCTGCACATCCATGCCCAGACCAGGCTTTACTGCTCTGCTTCCCCCTTCTCCTCTCTCCTTTGCAGCCAGCTTGTGGCAGCTGATTTTTTCTCTCTGATTCTGCTGGGATGTAAATGATCCAAGAGGAAGGGTTATTTTTCAGATGTCATCATTAAATAATGGGAAGGACTGTGTGTAGAAGTGCGAGGCAGAGGAGGGCCTGATGGCAGTCGGGCTCGGGAGGTCAAGGAACTCTCCAAAAGTCAAACAGTTTGGGCGAGCTCCTAGCAGATGCCATGCAGATGAGGTTGAAGTCTTCCTTCTGTGCTGTGACGCTGCTCTTCACTGAGAGCCAGGAAGTTAGAAACACCGTCCTTGGTTTATTGCCTCCATTGAAATGTGGAATTTCTGATCCAGATTAAGAAGTATTTAGCTACTTAAATGAATTCAGTCTAACTTGCATAAACTTGGTGAGGAAATGGTCCATTTCTGGCTCAAGGTACTGATGACCAAATTTAGGCTGCGAAGCCAGGCTGCTATCTCAGCAGCCCACCACTTACCCCACAGGCCAGGAGCTGCCCTGATCTGATGGCTCTGGGTGGAGTCACACACCTATGAGACCTTCATTTCCCTCTGCAGTACAAAGCCCTTTGCAACACATGCAACGAGAAAGCTCTGGTCAGTGAGAAACCCTCGTTTTTTATTCCTGCACGTTATCCTGAGGTCTCACCATTTTTCACAACCTAAACAGGACTGGCCTCTTTCAGTGTGTACTCGGAAGCCCAGTGAGTAACACTTAGGAAATGAGGGGAAGGATGCTGGCAATTCTGTGGCATCTTTTGTAATGGATGGGGTCTTAACCCCAGTGTCCTGGACACACTCCAGTTCTGGTAATTGCATTCTGCGTAGTTAAAATCCCCCTGCAGTTTCAAATGAATCTATTATTCTTCACTTCCTTTCCTAAATTGCTCTGCAGATTTGCTTTGTGCTGCTGAAGAGTTGCTTTGTTTCACCTGAGGGATGATGGCATTTCATGGCTGTATGAAGTGGGCCTGAGTGAACAGTTTGTACAACAGGCAGTGAAACACTTTGGGATTATTCATAATTAAGTATCCGCTCCCTGTAAATGAATGGGTTTACAATGCTGGGTGTAGTAGTCCAACACAAAGCACCACTTCTCTCTGTATTTGAAAGCTGATAATATAAAACTTATACAGGCAGTAAAAGACAGAAGTTTTGTAAAATTCCCCTCACCCAGCTAGGCAGGCAAGTTTTAAGTGACTGTCTCAGTCTTTACTTTCCCATATTGCTATTGATCAATTGCTGTACTTCAATTTCCTTGTTCTAAATGGAAACATTACAATCATAACTCCAATCTCTGGCCACAATACAAACTGATTTTAAATCTTTAAATCGTGTCAGTGGGAGGAGGTGACGGGGGGTGGAAGGAAAGCTTTTTATTTTTATTATTAATTTTCATGTGTTCCAGGACTTAGTAATTTCACCCAGATGTAGAAAAACCACAAGGTATTTCTGCTGCAGACAAACCCGGGAGATGCTTGAGCATCATAAATTTGCTTCGGCATGATCTCGTCCCAGCAGTGTGTCCGGGTAGGAAACATGAGGATATTCCACAAACATCAAAACATGCCAGTCTTTCTGGAGCTGAGCCAGTGACCTTTTTCAGCTCCAGCTGGTTGAGTTATAACTTTGTTCCCCTACAAGATTTGGGCTTGTGTTTATTGTACTCATTGCCTGTGGCCTTGCAAGAATGTCACAGGCGTCTTCTGAATTTTGCTGGAAGGGGATGGTACCACCTAGCAGCTCAGTGTCCTATGTGAGAACTACTTTGTAGGAGCCTTAGCAGGAGACAAAATCACAAGAACTCCCATTCCTGGAAACAGTATTCTTTAGGTAATACTGTTCCTTTGACCCAAGGCTATTACCCACAAAGCAGAAGGTCAATAGAATGGTGTAAGTAGATTCCTCATGCCCTTTCCTTGTCTGCAAGGTAGGTCACAATCTGCTCCTCAATTGCTCCTGCACCGTTTTGGTGAAGGCCAAGAATTAAATCAATAGAAAAGATTATAGAAAATTATATATGATCTGGCATCTTGGAAAAAAAAATGCTTAATCTGAAACAGAAAAATGCTGGTTTAGGAGCCACATGTGCATCTCATTTAGAAAAAAAAAATCTATACTGTTATTAAAGTAGCTACAATGAGAGTATTAGCCACAAATTAGGTATGTGTACTGGGAAGCAAACTTTGTGTACTGTTTAGGAGAGGGGGAGTAGTGTGTCTTGCACTGTCAGACAGATCAAATAAGAAGCTGAAAGATCTGAGGGCTAGGCAGAGGTCAGCTCAGGACCCAACTGAGCTTCTATGGTATTTTATACATAAACCAAATTTTGTACATAAACCACAGTATTTTAAGAACAGTCCTCTAGCAAATAAAATGTCAGGGAGAAAATATCAAGTTTTTCCTTGAAGATTTGGAGGGGCAGGGAACCCAGAATGACTAACAAGCCACAGCTGGCAGTGTGCAGCACCTTCAAATGCCAAGGAGCGCGTTTAGGGCAATGCTCCCTTGGAGGACTCCAGCATCTCTGTGCAGCAGCCTCATGAGATTAGAGAGGACCCCCAAAACCCAGCAATGGCAGACTGACTTCTTTTCATGCTCAGCCCATCACCATTTTTCGCAGGCCCTGCAGCAGCTGGGGCTGTTGCAAGGATCCCCTCTCCTTCCTCCGTCCCCAATCCCATGTTGCAGGGTGCGTTCTCTGGAAGAGAAATTAAGCAATGATTTGCTTCCCACATGCTCCTTTGCTATATCATCTGAGCTTGCTCCCCTTCCTCTTTCAGGAAGGAGTTGATATTCCATCCTTAGCTTAAGTATCAACAGTGTGTTTTAAAATGGCTATGAAAACTGGCTGGAGTGAGCTGGAGGCTTTCTCCCCCAAGCCCAGATACCGGCCTGACTGTGAAATGGGAAATTTTCACAAGCAGTCCTTCAGAGATTTTGAAAGTTTTCCAATATTTTTTTTTTTAAAAACAAAACCAGGAAATGAGTAGTGTATTTTTTTTCCATGTTCCTCCCTGCCCTTTTTTCTTTTTTTCAGTGAGAAAAGTTAAAAGGAAAAAAAAAAAAAGAGAAAGGGAAACAGGAAGCATAAATGAGAAATTATTCCAAAATGGATTATTTTGATTAAAAGTCCTGTCAGAGCTTTGATACAAGAATGCCCTTTTACCAACAGTGTGGTGGGGAAAGGACTGTGGCGGACACATTAGCAGAATACTGCCTCTGCCTCCCAGCCCAGTTAATTCTGTTAGCTAACTATCGGGAGAGTGGTATTTACATAACCACCCTCGCCGGGAATCGCATACGCAGCCCTGCTCCAGCTTCCCAGCCAAAAAAAGGGGCAGCGATGGCTCTCAAGGCCCTTGCCTTTGTGCAGCGATTCAATTCACAGGGTAAGAGCCTTCACAAGCCTGACCACAGAATGCCTGCCCGGCTCGATTAGCCAGCTCCCTCCTCCCGGGGCAGTTTGCGGGGCAAACTCCACTGCCTCTCCCCGGAGAGCCACGACGAGCTCAGAGCACCCTCTGCTCTGACCCTGCCCACTGGGGGCCAGACCTGGTGCATATCTGGACACAGCTGCTGTCTGTGGACGGACACACGGACGGCTCAGCTGAGTGCTCAGACCTCGCACAGGGCATTGCCCCTACGGCCGGAGACCCACAACCGGTCACTCCGCTGGAGATGGACTGGCTGCCAACTTGTGCTTGCATACTTTGAAGAAACTCATGATATTAGGCATGAAAATGGACTATTTACTGCCTGAAAGTATCCTTTTCTTGGTGGCTAGCCATGTCAACAGTGAAAATGTGTGCGCTATTTAGAACATAAATAGGTCTAAGTTTAACTTTCAAACACTAGTTCTTGCTAAGCCTCTAGGCATTGGATGGAATAATACCTATATAATATTCATTCCTCATTAAGATAAAATCTGTAATCAGTTCAAGGCTGAAATATTTCTGATAAGCCAAACAGACCGAGCTCTGTAAATCTCACACCATAAGGCACATTTTTCCATCGTCATATCTTTACTGTGGCTCTTTCTGGCATCCTTTCCAGTTTCGCAACATCCTTTCCGAGACGTGGAAGGCAGAACTGCGTTTGCTGTTCCAGTTTCACCATAAGAATGCAGTAGGCAGAGGTTAAACCATCCACCCTCTGTTCTCCTGTGTCCCCGTTTCTCAGCAGAGGTGCAGGTCAGCAGCACTCATAATGCTTTGTTTCACTTGATCTCTTTTAAGAAAGGAATATAATTTCCATCCAGAAAATCAATTAAAAAAAAAAAAATCTGTTGCTTTAAAGATCTGCACCTTTTATTCAGTCTCCGTGAAATAATAATCCCTGATCCTGTAAGTGCAAGTATTTCGAACCCAGATGAATTAACATGACCTTGTTTAGCAACTACTTTTAAGAAGACATCTGGCATGCAATGTTCCCCCCTCGTTTCTTCAGAGAAAATCCTATGTAAGCATATGCCTCAGAAAGAGTGCAGTAGTATTTCTTAGTACATGAGATACTTCTTGTGCTTTTAAAATTTTCCCTGATGACAAGCATGAATTCTTCCTTCTTAAATAAAGAAACTTGCCTGGCAGTCACAGCAGTTGTCCACATGATACCCATTAATATGTTGCTGAAAAGAGGTCACCTTTGCCTTCAGAAGGAGTTTCTTCAGGAATCTCTGTTCTTCCATCACCTGGTTTCCTGGAAAAGAAAAAAAGAAGCTATATCCACATTAAGAGATATATTTACAACGCCCATTGGTTCTGTTTTAAACTGTTAGTTTCTCAACACCCTAGCCATAAAAGAGCTGTAAAAGCAACTGCTTGTAAGAAGCCCTTGCACTGTCCCATGAGCACTCATAGCTAAGCTACTTATTTATGATTGAGACCATGGAAGAAGGGCAGAGAAAATTGCACTTACATAGATTCCTTGGAGCAATCTTTCCTCCATAAGAAGTGGACATTAATTTATTGTGTAAATAAAATTTAGGGTCACTCTTTAAAGCAGAGGTGATTACCCAAGCATGGAAGTATAAGCTATTATACGCATTGAGCAGACAAAATGATGTGTTCTCAGAATGAGATACAATCCATGCTTTAATACCCCAGTCATGCACAGGGATCTGAGCAAGTACAATTTAAAAAGTAATTGAAATATCAATATATATTTTCACATTATTTTACTTGCAGTCAGGCCGTTATTGTAGCATACGTCAACTGAGCTGGCCAAGAGATCTTACGAGAGTGCATTGCACAATCTATGTTGAAAAAACATATTCAGTCTGCACATGCACAGCACATACCACGGCCAAAACGGCTCTCAAGTGGTCACACCAATAGTGACTGGAATTACTGCAGAAAATGCATCCCCCAAAACTCACATCAGTAACCTTAACTGGAGTTGCAGAAAGAAAATAAGGCAGCAACTAGAAGACGTATTATATAGAACTAGATTCCAAAATTCTCCCCAAAATCATGATGCTTGCATGGGATAGCTTGCAGGCAGCAGAATGGGGAGCCGGTGCCTGGGACCCCCAGCTTGCTCTGTCCTAGCAGGCGCGACAGATCCAAGGATGTTGTGCTTCACATCAAAACATAGATCATTGGGAGCATAGCCCAAACAGGATATTTTTTTTTGTCTACAGAGGAAACTGTTTGGAAGTCTTTTGTTAAAACTTGTGTACAATCAGACTAAATAACAAAGCTGTAAAGAAAAATTTTACTTGCTGAAAGACATCTTGTAGCTGACTTATTCCTCAAGATACACACACTTACCCAGTGCCCTGATACAAACCACTCATGCTGTGTAGCGTCCAACCCGCTTTGATGATAAAGCACAGTAAACAGCTACACAAGTAGCTAAGAAAAGCCATACGTAACCCTGAGATTGCTTCTGTTGTTTCATGGTGCATTAGTCCAGGATTTGCTCCCAGAGCAGACACGAGGAGCAGTGTCCAGCTCTCATGCCTTGGTCGATCGTTATCTTCAGATGAAATGGCCTCAATGGATGATTGAGTGCTCTTCATGCTGCTGCCATGGCCATCGAGGCATGGCACAGGGAGACATCCAGACACCTTTCTATGACAGGTTTGGACACCAAGGAGCCATTTGAGTTACCCGGACTTTCACTATAGCCTGATCTGAGCATCCAGAAATTTGGCATGGGAAACACGAGATCTTGGATTTGGTCTTCTGGCCACCACTGCAGAACAAATACTAAACAGTATTAAATAAGCTGCATTTCTAAAGTAAGTACTTTTTTCTGAAATGTAGTTTGTTGATGAAGACTCCATGACAGGAGAAAGATAAGATTCACTTACAAATATTTATCATCAGTTATTCTTTCTATTCTCAAGAAAGAGAATATTCTATTTACTGAGAAAATAGAGTCTCATTAGACTCTGCACAAACCAATTATATGACGCTCATCATCTTTCAACTTTCATAGGTTCTTAATTGCTGTGGGAGAAACAGGTGTTGCAAATAGCTATTTCTATATGATCCAGATATTATGACTGTTGAACCAGTAAAAAGCATGGTATATTTGTGCCATTACTCTTAAACTTTTAACCTTCTTGGGTTATAGACGTGACCCTTGCAAACCATCCACTTAACAAGACACTTACAATTAAAGTAAAATGAATGTGCTAATACGTATACATATATATGTGGAGTACCAAAAAATCCATATACATGCAGCTCCCTAGTGCATCCTCTTCCCTCTCAGCTAAACCAAGGAAGATTCCAAAGGTGTGATGCAGTTTAAAACTATAATTCTTCCCAATGGAATTGCTCCAAGCTCTAAAAATTCAGAATTTCATTAAAAGCTTCACAACGTCTATAAATAGTACCTATAACATAGTTTTAAGGGCAGAATCTTAACTTGCCTTCTGAATTTTGGCCCTGCAGCTCTGTATGTTGATCTTTCTTTTTGGAATTCTTTAGTGGACAAAATATTTACTTCTTTCCTCTCCTCTAATGAAAGCGGAGATTCTCATGAATACCACCACTAAATAACCTTGAATCACCCCCCCAATGTCAAGAGCAACAAGTCCTTCAGATCTTAATTTAGTGACTACCAAACAGGGAAGAATCACTGGCAAGTTTCGAATAGGACACGCCAGAATGGAGGTTATTCATCCAAACCCTGTGAGACATCTGTTATTGTGAGATTCTTAGAGGAGCCGATGAGGCCAGGCTGTTCTGAACCACAAATACCCATTTGAGATGTCCTGCTGATGGAGCCGCTCGAACACTGTTGGTTCTCCAGCCCCACAGGAACAACACACAACTCTACTGATACAGCTCAAGGTAAGAGAAGATCTTGAGATTCCCTAAACAGACCCACAACTGATGTAATTTGGCTAACCAGGAACTGAATCTATGGAAAGGTCACGCAAAAATAGGAGAAAACGAAGCAGAAGGGAGCCAAAATAACTCAAAGACTTCACCCAGCTGGGAGCATTTGCCAAGTCCTTAAGGAAAAATCACTGCTCCCAGCAGGCAAGCTTCACCTTGTCCTTTCTAAACAAATGACATTCACCATCCCGGTATATCAGAGAGGATGAACTGGCAGAGAGTGTGATGAATTGCAGTAATTAAAGGAGGAAAAAGGCACCAAATTAGCTGTCAAAGAGCAGGACTGCACATAGGATAAGCCAATGCACAGTGTGCGGCTCTGAGGCAGAACTTCACCACCTGTTTTGGATACTCCTGGCAGTAAAACCACAGGTGATCCCGAAACATCCTCTGGGCACTTCTGTCACACCTGGGGTGTTAACCTAGCCTGCAACACTCCCTATCTCCCCATTCCAGCCTCTGTAGGACAGTACTTTCCTTTGCTTTTCAGACTGTTGTGTAACGCTGCTGTGTAAATGACACCTACAGCAAGTGAGTGAGTTGATACTGCCGGGTGCTTTGTAAAGCTCTGCGGGATGCGCCGGGATGCCAGTTGCAGCACACAAGCAAGAGCTTAATATTGCTGTTCCACTGCCTGCAAATGGTGGTTGCTAGGAGGCAAATACCATATTGAGAAACCTGAAAGGAAGCAACAATTTCAGGACTAGTTTAGGGCTCATTGAAATCTTTCTATTGACTTTAAATAGAATGTGAAACATCCTTTAGCAAAGGTAGTGGAATTTTTTAAGAAGTAAAAAGGGATATCACCCAAATGACTCTAGGTAATAAGGACAGACAGCAACAGGCCATTGGAAAGGAAGAATGACCAGGGAAAATGAAAGGCAACATCTAAGAGCTTTAGTGAACAAAACCCCACCAGATGAACAATGTGACCAGGAAAAGCTAACAATGAAAACCATGAAAACCTGTATAAAACATGTATTATTCCTAGGGTCCCCCCATGCCAGGGTTAAATCTGGTAGAGCCACTGGGGTTTTTCCACTTCTCGCATCAAGTGGCCATTCTCATCTCACGAATTCCCTCTACCTGTGAAGTTGTATGAAACTGTTGCTGTCCTTTGCCCTTTTTGGTCTCCTGCTGTGGCACCTTGCAGTGATTTTAGGTGTTGATCTGGGCTATAGGAGGTTTTAAGTTCGCTGGATGGGGCTGAGGGAAGTTTCTGGCATGTGGTGTGAACCCATCCCAGCCCTGATCCGGACCCCTCTCCACTGTGCGCACAAAAACACCCTGGGAGCCCTGAAACACCGCAGCTGTAGTGTGGAAGCACAAATGAGAATAAAGGAATTTTCAAAGTGGAAAAAAACACATCAGACCTGGCTGAAACACAGTCAAATAAACCCAGTTTCTCCCTGTCTACTGTACCGTTGCAGGACAAGTTCTTTTGTTCAGCAACCTCTAACGGCTCCCTACTAACGAAGCCCCACACGGGCTCTCTCTACTTGTCCTGGCTGAGGTTTGGCAGGTTTTCGGCTCCTTACCAGCAACTCCAGTGCTGCTCGTGCTACGGAGTCCCTGGGGGCTGGGAGCATTGCCCAGCAAGGCACCTCCCTTATTCTGGGGAAGGACGGAGCTCTATCCATCTGGTGGGGTGTTCCCAAGCAAGAGATGGTGGCCAGGACACTGCAGCCAGATAAATCTCCTCTGCAGCCAAACACCTGTAGTTGGTAAAGCAATGTTCCCCAGGTCTCCTGCCACTCCAGCTAGCCCAGGTCTCAGGCAGGGCTGACCTACCAGCTGTATCCATGTCTGTGCCTCTCTTTCTCTTCCCTTTCCTTTATCTGACTTGTCTCTCAGCGACTGTCCAGGGCCAGGGACAGTATGCAACACACCTAGCAGAACCTGCAACACCCCCTCAGGCACTGTAGCATTTAGCAATCTCTATTTGCATCATAAGCTGGAGGTTTTTTGGTTATTATTTTGTTTGTTTATTTTCACTAAGAGGAAAGCACAGAGAAATCAGATCAGTCTGCAGCAAGATGTGTTTTTTCATGTGATTGTTTTGATAGGAGCTTCAAGGGGATAAAAACATACTGCAAAGCAGTTGAAAACAGTATTTTCATCACCTTCAGGAACTCCCTGGTGGGGTTTCAAAGTCTTTGCTCACTGCTGAGATATTCACACCTACGCTGGTCCTCTAGGGAGGAGGAACTTCCTCAGGTTTGGACTGCGCCCAATAAAAAGAGCACCTCTCTTTTGTTAGTGAAAAATCCAACACCCCCAAACCAGAAACTCAGCACTGGGATCCTCAGCCCCTGAGTGCTAATGTGGCTTTTGCAAAGTCATGCAGAGTGTGCACCAGCTGAGGACCGGTCCTCTCATCGGCAGAAACAGTGCAGTCTTTTTCTCTTCAACATCCACACAGATAAGCAAGGAATGACTAAGGATGACAGTCCAAAACAGAATAAACATGCAATTCCTTCTCCCAGTAAAAATCTGCTAACTGATTTTTATCAGGCATGATATGAAGTTTGTTGCTCACCCACTTTCAAATATTCGCCCCAAATTGGTAAAATATTAGAAGCTTCAAGATCCTGAGAATTATAATCTTCACTTCATGGGTGGGGGATTGAATTGCAAAACTCACTTGCCTGGGACTGACAGGATCCAAATTTTGTAGAGCAAACTCAGCTTAAAGTTCCCAGCTCTCTGCAACCATCTCACCTGCACATTGCTGTTGACTGCTGTGAAGCTCCCTCATAGGCCCATTACTGGGAATTCGAACAGGTGTGACAACAAGCCAGGAGAGCCTTTACCTTAGTAAATCAATAAAGTGACCAACAGACTTAAATCAAGCTATTATAAGTATTGGCAGATAATTTTGAATTTTATGGATGGAAAAATGAAAGTTAATTTTTAACAATCTCAGATTCAAGGAATCTTATTAACTGCTGAAAACATCCATTAATTCACGCAGGTGACAGAAGACCCAAACCTCTGTCCCACCAAGGCTACAGTCCCACTATCGTGACCTGAATTTCCCTGTAGCTGAGGACAGGGAAGGTGTAAGGGGAGCAGACCATTGCCTGTTCTACCACTTGGCACTTCTGGGGCTCCAAATCCCAAGCAAACCCTGTGGTCCACCAAACCCAACTGCTGCTATCCTAAAAAAAATTACAAGTGGCAAAGCCAAGGCTCCTAAATAGGCATTAGTTTTAGATTGATTAAGATAGCTATTGCATGTCAATTTATTTAAATACAAATGGATTATTTGAAACATGTTCATTGGAGACTAACCATTCCTGAATGCAATATAGATACACAGCTAATTGTAAACTCAAGGAGTCATTATTAATATTTCTAATGATCAATTTGTATTCCAACAACATGAAATCATTAACTTTAAAGCTCCAACAGGCATGGTAATTGGGAGAAGAGACTGTGCTTTATGCAGAAAGCAATCAGCAGACTCATGTCTGGCTGAAATAAGAGGTATAAAGCTGAGTTTTCTGGGGCCCACAAAAAAACCTGAGAGCTCAGAGTCTGATGGAGGCTAGAGGACCTGCTTTTACCTTTTATTTTTTGGTAGGCATAGCCAGAAGGAGGTTGAAAGAAAAGGTCATAGAACACTTGCTGCAACGGGGATACGCACATGGGTCTATAAGGGTACATACTCTGTCACAATGAGGGACCTTAATAAAATCCCAGAGTGACAGAGGAGTGATAGGACAAGCAGTCCCTGTGTGCAGATAAGATTTACTCAATTAGATGTACTTAAATGCAATAGATTTCCATGGAAAAACAGATCAGTTATAACTTCCATTCTGCATGTCAGTCAAAGGAGCAGCAATAATTTAATACACTGCACTTGCAATTCTGTGCAGTCGCAGCGTCGTGTTGCTGGGTCACTGACAAAAGGAAAATAAAGACGCTTTTCTGAAGAGATGGCATCTTGCAGTAAATTTCGATCAAAGCAGATTTATCGAGCACCAGCACACTTCAAGCCCTGCAGAGAGGAGAGCTTCTGCCACCAGACCAAGGGGCATCTCCCAAAGGCATCTTGCTAAGCCTGTCAAGAGCAAGGCTCACACTCAGGTGTTGGGACTTGGGTGGAAATCAAACACCTGAGCCCTCTCAGGCTGGGTGATTTTCCCCGGGGACCTCGCTGCTGCAATGTCACCAGGTGCAGGATGAGCAGCTGGGACACATATTGCCCCCCAACGTGACCCTAGACACAACTTCTCCCCATCTTTTAGGGAGACACTGGGACTCTGTGCATCGTGGTGGTGGGAGAGCAGGAGGCAGGAGCTCGTGGGTGGGCTAAGCCTCCCTCCGCTCCCTTGCCAGAAATCCTGGATGAACCATCAGGAACAAGTCCCTCTGCACAGCCATGCAAACCCTGAAGAGTGAGCTGCAGCCATGATGGGGCTGAGCACTGGGCTGGTGGATGGGGCTGGGGCGTGGCGGCCGCTGATGGCTTCCAGTCACCGTTCCCCTCTTGCAGAGGGATACAAGGTTTTCACTGCATCATGGAGGGGACGGGAGTCTCCACAGCAGCATGCAGGAGCTTTATGGAGCCGGCTGGAAAAAGCCCATCCTCGGGGTGGATGTAAAATTTGTTTTTAGTCTTAGAGCTAACTCCGAGTGCAATTCTCACCTTGACATACAAAACAAGCACTTCTCCCCATAGATTCTCTAATTCACTGGAAAAGCAAAGGTGGGGCTCAGTACAGGATGGCACCCTGCAATCAGTGGAAGGAAAGAGAATAGGGAAAGGAGATGTCTCCTTCCCTACCCCTCCTGACCCATGCATGCCACCACTCCATGGGCCAGGTCTCACGACTGAGGCCACCACAGGGTGACCACCCCTGGAGGGCATCTCAGTAGAGGGGATCCCAGCCAGGAAGGGCCCTGGGGTGAAATCTTGGGCTGTTTCTCCCAGTTTTAACCAACCACCTTGCAGGGGGAAAGAGGTGGACTAATGGTTTTTTCCTGGCTCTCCCTGATGTGGTGGATCAGAGTAAAGCATGCATCAGCGGTGGTGGCATTGTGCGTGCTGCCTTTAGCCCGCTGCTTCAGAGCTGGGAAAAACCCTCCCAGCAGAGTTTCTGCTTCTTTCTTTTCAGCAAAAACTGCCATTTTGACCATATTGACACATTCTGTGCAAAATGCTCTGCTTCAGCTCACTGTCTTCATTAGGGAGTTAGCAAATCTTTATAATTCCATACAGCTGAAATACGTCCTCTTGGCTCTGGTTTGATTTTTATATATTTGTGTGTAAATAACAATTTCTGTAGTGGTTTTCTTCTGCATAGCAATGACTGTTATAATGCTTCATTTTTTCACGAGGGATATTTCGAGCAGATTCAGGACAAGCTGAAAGTCTAGGATCTCTAAACCCCTCAAGCTACAGAAGTTTTCTTTAGCTTACTGTACAAACAGCAGTTTGCAATAGCTTACACACTCCAGCATAAAAGCAAGGAAAGGCTCTTCGTTCTGCTGGTAACTCTGTTTGACCCCTTCATCTGGAAGGAGCTGAATACAGCATGCTGAAAAACAAGCATTTTTCCCAGCTAGCTAAGGGGGTTTATTACTGTTTCTTGTAATCACCTCTAGATGTGAGATCTAGTGACTTGTGAATCTCAATTGATTTGCAAGAAAAAGCTTTCCCTAAAAATTGCCAGCACTTTCGGTTTTATTCCAAATCAAGAACTGGCATCTCCCCAACTCTAATTAACGGTGGTTATTTTTTGCCATCTCCAGTAGCAAAACCATAACAATTGGCCCAGAAGTAAAGCAGACACAGCTTCTGCCACAACCCGCTGGGCAGTCATCGTTCTCAACACTGCAGAGAAAAAGAATCACGCTAGCCTTAATATATTTCTTTTTCGAGTGCAAACTTAATGTTGTACTAAATCACCTGCTTATCACTCACTAGGCATTTGCAAATAAATCCAGCCTCAAGTTTCAAGCGCATCAGAAATTTTCCACCAGAAAACACGGATCAGATGCAATATGCTCTGTGGGAACATATTGATTCTGTCTGACCTTTGGGCATAAACCATGTCTGGCTTTTTACACGTCCATCTTCTCTACTTGCCTGGCTTCACAACTGCCTACCTGCCAAAGTGCAGAGATGGAGGCTGCTGGGATGGGGTCACAGCTCCCAGCACCCCCAGCACCCTTCTGCCCTGGCTGTCCTCTCTGGGGCTGGAGGACCATGAAGCAAACACTGGGTATGGCAGTGCTGTCACGGGGAGATAAAAAAAGCGGATGCGGTAAGCCTAGTAACACCTCTGCCAAACAGAGTCTGAGGCTATGAAGAACATGGTGTCTTCATGGGCTTAGACCCAGTCACATCATGGAAGAGGGAGGAGGCCGTGGTTGGAGAGTCACAGGGGCAAAAAGGCTGTGAAGGACCCCAGCTGAGCACTTCTGGACTGTAGCACACCCTTGTCCCAAGGACCAGCTACACCTCAGCTTTCTCAATGCATGTTAATCTGACATGTCCTAAAAGCCTTCCAAAGACCATATGGTCCTTCCCAGGATATCCTCGGTGTGCTTTGCCAATCTTTCCTGCCGGCACCTGGCACAACACAGCTGCAGTTCCCAGAGTGTTCTCCTTCCCCCATGCACTGTGGCCAGTAAGGACGGACTCAGCCTGGCCCCAGCCCTGCGGGCAACAAGCCCAGCATCCCCCAGCCCACCTGCCTCCGAGTCCCCACACCGCTCCCCTGCCTAACGCACGGGGTGGGATGTCACTTCTGTCTTTGCTTTGTTTTGCTAGGACAGGGTGGAAGGAAACTACAGCCAGACCCACAGACTCCTTCTACGCTTTATTCTTCAGCCAATATAGACTGTGTCAGATAGTCGCCCAAATCTACAGGGACAAGAACATTACTCAGAGAAATCTTTATGGCAATTGCTTGATGTTTCATTTATTCAGAAACTAAACCTCAGCAAAAAAAATCTGCCTTCTATTCTGGGACACTGGCACGTCCTACGGCAGGACCGGACGCAGCAACGACAGCACAGTGCTCATAGTGTATTTTAGCCTTTAAAAAAATACACTCAGAGCTCAGGAAAAACTTCAAAGTACCATGCTTGGTTAAAACCCCTGCGTGTTAACATCTGGCCAGTTGTTTTCTGATCGCTTGGCAGCACCAGGAGGTGCAATCACCATTGTCACCCCACTGTAAACCTCTCCTGCTTTGTTGTCTGGGCAGGCAAAAGGGCTCAGCATCCCCAGAGGCCCCCCAGCCTTGACTGTGTATAGTCTAGCACTGCATATTTTAGAAATGAGCCGCCACAGTCCATTCTCAGAATATGAGCTCACAGCAGAAAATGAACGTCCTTCCTTTTTTTATTCCTTGGGAAGTCAGGAGGCTGTTCCTGCAGCTGTGCTGGAGTACCAGCCACCGGCTTGGGGGCTGCTTTCCTGCTTGGGGACCTTTGGGTGGAGGTGGCGGGTGGAGAGCCAGTGCTGGAGGAGCCACTGTAGCATGAAAGCTGCAGTGATTCCCTCATTTAGGAAGAGTCCAAACGAACAAATAGCCAAAACCGTAGCACTGCAGGGGACCACCCCACTCTGAACTGGATAGCAGGCACAGCATTTGACAGCTGAAGTGCGTGACAGCTACCCTGAGCACACTGCGCAGCATGATTTCACATGCAAAGCTCCTGGTTCGAGTGGAGCATTTTGAAAGCGGATGTGTTATGAATTGATAAAGTGTCAAATAGTTCTGACACTGTCTCCAGACATAATATCAGGACTCGTATTTGTGCTCCATCCCATTAGGCATTTGCAAATCCCAGCTAGCTGACACCGCGTGCAAGCACACTCAGCTGACAGCAGCAGGGGGTCCGAGGAAGGTGCTGGGACATCAGCTCACTGCATGCACTCCCAACTTAGATTAGTTACAGCAAACCCTGAAACCTCTGGATGGTTATGGACATTTGCTTGAACTTTATGGCACCTGCCACGGTCACCTCTCCAGCTCTCAGAACTGGTTAGGCTTTGGTTACACGAGGAATGGTTTGCTGGTTGCACTCATGCAGATAGGATTTCTACTGTCCATGGGATCACTTCACCAGCAACCGTGGTTTGTCTGCATCTGCACTAGGTTTATACTAGGGCAAACATTTTCCAGGCATAGTAGTGCAATTGTGAAGTGTAAATTCATATCAGTTTTCCTTTCCTTGAACTTTCTGTCAGTATACCAAAGAAAAGAATGGAAGATTTCACTGCCATGTTTATTTAAAGAAAAGTAATTAACCTCGAGGCAGGACTGTGAATTTCATATGAGCCAGCATCTCATTTAAATCATCGGCACTGCCTTCCTTACCTGCCTGGCTATCCAGTGGAGGGGCCAGATGACGGCAATCACCTCACGGTGACACTCATGCAGCGTGTGCTGCAGCTCTGTGAGCGGAAGGCAATCACTTGGAGCTGCACCAGGGCTTGATTCCCACCGCCCAGCACCTCTCAGGCAACAGTTATGAGTGCTGACGATGACAGCAAAGCAGGAGCTGAGATTCAGCTCTCATAATCATGCAGCCCAAAGCAGCTTGAATACTTACAGAAAAAGCACACTTTAGAAAATCAGACACATTCTTACTGGTGTCACTTTGCAAAGGATAAGCAGATACAGAGTATTTTTAGAGCAGAAGAGCAGTGGCTCATCAGGTATCAGAACAGTTTCTCAGCATCTTCATAATTTGCACGAATTCTTGAATACCATTTTCTCGAATCTCTGTGATAAACTGCATCAAAGGTTGCTCTGCCTGGCAGCACCAAAAGCACAGCACGCACCTGTATTTGGGGCAGCTACAGCACAGTTACCATATTCCTTCCAGCCAGTGCTCTCCATCCTTGGCTTCCCCAGAGGCACAGCCCCCATCTCAGGGCTGCCCAGGCAGCCAGGCAAGAGCTTTCAACGATTCAAGTGGTCAGGGAGCTGATCAGCTTCCAGATACAGAGTAGTTTGGGTTGGGAGGCATTGCTGGTGGTTGGTCACCAACCCCTGATCCAAGCAGGTCTCACTTCAAAGGTGGATCAGATTGCTCAGGGCCTCATGCAGAGTATATGGATATCTCCAGGATCCCACAGTCTCTCTTTCTAGCGTTTGACCACATCCATTGTGAAGAAGTTTTCCCATATGTCTACTTCCAATTTCTTTTGCTGCTACTCATGCCTATTGTCTTTCCGGATGCACTCTTCACCTCCACAATATGTTGTGCTATTGAAAGATGAAATGTTCTATCAGGAGGGTTTTTTTAAATTATAGGAACTAGTCACATTTTTCAAGAAGGGGGAAACATGGAACAGTGACAGAGGACTCATAGGATTTTTTCTGTGATTACCCTCTCCTGCTATGCGCAGCAGAGCGGCTTCCAGCTAAGCATCCCACACTGCAGCAAATGTGGCATGGGCGAGCCACACACCACACAGAGCACACACGGCAGTGGAGAGCCAGCCCACACTGCAAGTAGTGATTTTTGCTGGTGGGAGAACTCAGCATTACTTAACTCTTACACTGCTTCTACTAATTTCCCACCTTGAGTCGCTGGTGATTGTCACTAGCCAAGGAAAACTGAATGGGGTTCCTGTCCCATTCAGTCATCCCACTTGTGGGGGTCTCCCAAATCACCAGGACTGTTACATCTGTGGTAAAGCCATGCCAGGGTTCAGCTGGGATTCCTCTCACCTCAGTCTCTCCCGCAACAGCCTGGTCACCCCATAGGAGGAGAAATCACCCCTTTGCAAAATGCTTCCAAAATTCAAACTCCTAAAGAGAATGCAATGCTGCGGTACCATTTTATAGACATTCATATGCAGTCCTCTTCCTCGTTATAATGCAGACCACCGGCCTCAGAAGACGGCTTCGGCAGGCAGGACTCCCAGCAGCACACCTACAGCTGCATTAGCTGCCTGTTTATTGAAGATACAAAGTTCCTAGAAATAGGTTAATTACCTTCCTTTAATTACACATTCTCTTATTAAATACCAATAATAAAAGGAAATGTCTGTCCTAGAGATAAGGTTATGTCACATTCATAATTTTGCTTTCTGGGACAGCAGATAAATGTCTCAGCCATTTTAAAATACAAATTTTTCATTCACGAGAGCAATAAATATTGCAAACAGGATGTGTGGTTACACTGACATTATCACCTTGTCTTTGTTTAAAGGCACCCTGGGCATGAATATGTGACACTATAACCTCAGACTCTTTCATAAATTATTGCCCATCACAATCCTATCTAACACAGGGGAAAGGATGAGCACTGCAAAGATTTTATGGTTGCAGTTGCGGTGTTTTGCGGCTGTAACACAGTTACTGGAGTTACTGCTGAAGCAGCGAGGCATGCTGGAAAGTAAGGGAAAGTCTGCATCCTCCTGGGAGGTAATGTGTAAAGAAACCTTAACGAGTATACCCCGTGGGGGATTTCCTACCCTGCAAGTGTTTAAACTGCTAATTAATTCCTATTAAAACAAGGTCTTTTGTGTACATCAAAAAATGGTGCCCGAGGCTTTGAGCCTGCAGTGGGATCTACTAGGACTTTGCACCAGCTGAGTCTGGGAGGCTTGGCTGAGACAGCATGAAGCGCTGATGAGTCCTTTACTGGCTTGTATTTCAGGGTCAGAGCACCTTGCTCGTGTCCGTGGCTGAAGTCCGTTCCCAGGCATGATACGACCACCAGAAAACTAGAGAGCACAAAAGCAACCAGGCTCCAGGCACAAATACATGATGTATGTCTAAGCTCAACCCTTACTTTGCGTGTGCAGTAATACATGTTTCAAGATTAGCCACCACAGTTACACACAAAACCTTTGCTTTTAACATCTTGCTTCCTTGAAAACAGGGGAAAAGTTAGATATAACTCACACTCTCAGATAATTCGGGAAAAACCAGAGGCTGACAAAGGAGCCTCTGAGGCCAGAGAGCTCCTGGTAAAACAGGACCATGTTGTGAAAGATCAGGTTACTGAATCCCTGCAGAGATGCGGTGCTTGTTTTGTGGAGAGGTTCCTCTCCCCATTCCTCCTCTCTCTGGGAGGACAGCTTTAGTTTTATACAGTCACAGCTGTTTCCATGCATAATATTTTTTTTTCAATTCTCTTTTATTGCGCTATAAAAGGCACTGACTGACAACGAGGTTGTCTTTCACTGAGACAGTACAGGGCTGGCAAGTCCCTGTCTTGGACCAGCCTGTTTGTTCCCGTGGATGATGGGATGTGGCACAAATGCTCCAGTAGCTCCAGCAGAGACTGTGGGAGCTGGGACATCTCACCCCCAGCCATGCCAGGGGAGGAATTTGATAAAAAATTGGCATTCCTGCCCCATTAATCCCAGATGCAGATAATGAAGCAGCTGCTCTGCTGAGCTTTCAGGCAAGTGCCACCGAGGCACCCCTGTGCCCAAGGTAGGATTAGAAATCCCCGCGGGCAGAGACAGACAGACAGACAGGTGACAGGTGATGTAAGTCACAGCAGACCCCCATGGGGGTGGCTGTCGGGACTCCAGAGCAAGGCCAGTACCCTAAAATGCCCAGCCCAGCAGTGTCCCAAGGCAGCTGATGCTAAACCAGGCAAAGAAGGTGGTTTATGAGCTTGGCTGCATCTTCCACCACCCAGCCCCGGGTGGGAGCTGGCCTCACCCTGCCGCTTCCCTGGCAGATGCCTCTCCATGAACAGCCTATATTAATCAGCCATAAAGTGTTCCCATGCTAATCGCACCCTCGTGCGACTCAATTCGACGTAACACTGCCCTCTTGTGCTTCAACACGAGGGGCCTTAGCCGTTAGGTGATTATTTTCATTTTTTAATTGGAAGGAAGGGCAGTCTACAAAACCGATTTCCCCCAGTTGTTTGTAAAGCAATGCCCATGGTTATTTTTATCCCAAGAGACCAAACCACTTCCATTTCTCGCCATTCTCAAAGCATGGATGTCCTGCACAGTCTATGCTACCCATCCACTCTGGGCAGGGAAATTAAAAAGATCGGTATAGGTAATAATATCAAAAGGAAAATAGCAACATAACCACAACTCAAGGTGGAGGAACAACTGAAAAGATATCAAATAGAAAACTGCACTACTATGAAAGCACTTTCCCTCACAGAGGCTGTCTTAAACATTTTTAAAGCACTGGTTAATGGCAGGAATCAGCATTTAATTAATGCTCTGTTAAAATTTAGTTCTTTAGAGTCACATATCCCAAGCAGAGACTAATCAATCCATCATGATTAATGTTTTACCTAGAAATAACTACAATCAGCTCAGTAATCATGGGCAATAGCATGTCTGGGGCTAGAGGCTTTCCCTCCGCACAGTCTCCAATAGACTGTAGGGAGTATATTTTCAGGATACACATTTATTGCTCCATATTTTCAGGATACACATTTATTGCTCCATAATCCCTTGAGGCCTCATGGGCAATACAGCATTTCTGCTGGGGATAAAGATCTCAGCAATACTGCTACACCTTTGAGAAGACATCCCATCCCTGAAGTCATCCACTGCTTCACCCACTTAAAGGACTCTGACTGAGGCAATCTCGGTCCTTGGTGGCCCAGTTACGGTGGCTGTGCACCCAACGCAACCTGCTGCCCTGCCTCCCAGGCTCCTGATGCAGAGCTGGAATCAATGGGACAGCCCATGGAGAGAGGCTGCAGAAATGCAGAGGCACCGGGGCGTGCACCATCACGCAGTCTGCACTGCAGGATCTCCCCCTGTGCATCCACAACACCGTTCAAATGGCTGCAGATCACCTCTTTCTTCAGCAGAGGGGACATAGATCCGGTCTGATTTTCTCTCACTATTTATCAGACTTGGCTTGGACAGCACTTCATACCTGACAGCAATGGGCATTTAAAAAACTTATTTTTAAAAATCAGTAGGTGCAATGCAGTAACCATAGCATTCAAGCAGAAAGGCAACAGAAGCTCACTGGAGGAGGAAGGAATGATACTCCCAGAGAAGAAAGAAAAACTGATAATGGCACAAGGGAAAATGTGCTTTTCTGACACAATCCTGATTCTTTCTTGGGTATTGCTAGTTAATGGATCAGTGGCATAAGCAGAAGAGAAAAAAATGGAAAGAAAATACATCAGATGCCAAGATACAGACACGAGCACCCTGCATCATTTTCTAAACGATTTTAGAACAGTCTGTCCCTAGCCAGCTGCACACTTAGGCGTGTATATAACACTGTATGTTTTCACGCCATAATCTCTAATGTGCTTAAGTATGTGCTTACCTGCCGTGCAGAGCAAGGCTGCCGATGCGGACCTGCAAAAATGTTTTCTTAAGCTGAAACCTTTGTCCCTGGGTCCTTTGAAGAAGTCTCCAGGGGATAAACATTCATTCAGAAGGCGAAAGGACTGTAAGAGCACTTCAATCAAAGGCCTATGAAATATGTAATCACCGAAGCTACACCAGCTTACGCTGGCTGAAACAGGATGAGGCTCATTTGCTACGATACAAAGCTATAGGGAAAAAAAAAAAGCCTCTAAAGGGGATTCAAAATCCAGGTCTTTGCACCCCTCTCACTGTGATAGAGGAGCTGACAGGGGATGATCACAACAGCCTTCCTCCCTCTCCGTCGAGGCAGGTCATTACTGCTGTTTGCCCCAGCGCTTGTGAGACCTGTTCACAATTTTTCAGCTGGTAGGAAGAGGACAGCAGTCTTCCTTGGCATCACCCACACTAAATATTGAAAATGCTTACGTTAGGGAGAGACGTGGCCGAGGATTTGGGAAGTTCTTCAGATATTATTAAAATGCACTAAGTGGTTTGCTGGCAATTATCTACTATTGTCACCGACTCAGGCTGGAGCTGGTACGTCAGAAACTGCTGCATGCATTTTTCTAAATAACATCTAGATACGAAAAGATGACAAAAGTTTTTGGACCAGAAAACTTGACATTTTTGTGTTGACATCTCCTACTAAGTATTCATAATAAAACGTCCCAGGAAAGACAGACAAATTATGTTGTGAAGATTTTACCAGCCAGAGTTTAAGGTGTCCTTGTGTGAACTGATTTAAAACTTCTGTATTCTTTTTCTACCAGCCAGAAGCAGAAATTCCTTCCAGAGTTACCAGAACTCTTATTACACCAGTGAGATAGATTCTTCTGATAAACCAGTTAAAGCAAAACACAGTGCTGGATGAGAATATAGCAGGATGACCTGCCTCAGATTTAGTCCCAATAAAACTGATGACATGTCGAAGGGCTGTTGAAGCCCTGACTAATACTGTATTTTCTTTTCCAGTTGAGGATGTCTTGATGTCACAACCTGTACTGTGGGGGTCTGTGGATCCTCAGCTGCTAGAAAGGGTTTTTCAGCAGCAATGCCCTGGAATGCTTCCCATTACCTGCTGCTGTCTCCAGCTAGCGATAACTCTTAAGAGTTTGTTTCAGATCTTGAACTTACTGCCATAAGAGTAGCATTCATCAGCTCAGGACTTGAGTCTGTAATGTATTTTTCCTGAGGCTACACCTTAAGGCAATCTAGAAATGGAAGGGAGTGAGGATTCCTACTTATTGAGTATGGTAGGGGTTTTTTTACTCAATGAAGTTTTTTCTTAAAAAAAAAAAATCCACTAGAAATCTTACTTCTGCTCCATTGCCTACACCAAGTGCTCATGTTTTTTTCTAAGTGCGTGTGAGATCTCAGCCAACAGTGAGGACTGTGAGAAAACATTGAGAAGCCAGTACAAAAGGCAAAAATTGTTATTATTGCCCAGAATCAATTTACTCTGGAAACGTATTTATAATCATCCTGGGCTGGACCCACTTCTGATTCAGCTTTGCAGATAGGTAGCTTTAATGTAAAGACTGTTCCATTTATAACGGGGTTTTATGGTGTGCTTGCCTATGGCAGCAGGGGACGGGATTCACTGACCCCAAAGGCCCTCATTAGTGCAACCCTGTAACTTTCAACACTATTGAAGTTTCCATGTTCACCTGATGGTGAAAAAATACCCATTAATCGCCAGTCCTTGCAAAGGATCCTGCAGCCCTGTCTTCTGAGGTCTCAGACCTGTCGGCAGAACTGGATTGATTTTGTGCTCAGGAGCCCGTGAAGGTTTTCCTTATTAAATGTCTTGGCGGAGAGTGCGGGTGTGGGAGCCCTGGGGCTCTGCAGAAGCTGGGGATGCTGAGATGGGGCTGCAGCTCCTGGGGGGGATCAGCCCCTCAGTGTCCCGTGGGTGGTGGTCCACAGCATCGCTCTGGGGACCACGGCATCCACAGTGTGGATCAGTCCACAGAGGATACATGACTTCTTTCCCTCAGCATGCAGGGAGAAACAACAACAAAGCCAGACAAGTAATATGGTACAAAGGCCTTTCGAAAATGAATTGTTCTTCTCTGAAAAAAAAAAGGAAAAAAAAAAGAGAAAGTAGGTATCTTCCTACAGCCAGCCTTTGCCAAGCATCGTGAGGAATAACTACCAAGAGAAATCCATCTGTAAAGCCTTGATGGCTAAGAAGAAAGATTTTTACAGATGCCAACTCCACCACGGCCACATTTGTGGAAATTTAAAGTGTTACTATGTGACAACAGAAACAGCTATCTGTTGGTAGACCTTTTTTTAATGTGTTAAGGGGTCATTAATCATTTCTTAGTGTTCCAACAGTCAGATGTACTTGATATCTTCATTTACTTATAACGTTCATACCAGCTACTCAGTTATCTTCATTTCCTTGGAAACAACTGTTTTGCCTGTTAAGGAAAACAAAGTAATACTAAAAAAAAAGGGAAAGTAGAAATATGATAAACACAAAAACTTGAAGGTTCTCGGTAAATACAGACCTCTATTACATACGTGCAATCAATAAGGTCACTTGCATAGTAACTCATAACAAAGTACAGTTGATAACGTGTTATATTTCTGCTGGAGAATATAATGTGAGGCTGAGCATGCTAATGACTTCTGGAAATGGGCAATGACAAAGATTGATTAATATAAGTTGACAGCCTGTTCCACAGCTCCAAAGCAGGAATAGCAATGATTGATTTGCCAAAATGTGGGGCACAGGCTTTAGATAGTAGAAAGGCTACATCTGAGCTCAGTCTGGTTTCAGAAACACAATTTTAGGGTCATATGTTTAACAGTAGTTAAAATCTTAACGGAAGAGACAGGAGTGTAGCGATATTTTCAAAAGGGACCTGATTCTAATGAATTGTTTCAATGTCTAAGTACCTTTACAAACCTAAACCTGTTGAGTTTAGGATCAAAAAGCCTACATAAAATGCAGAAACAAAAAAAAAATCAAGGGGGGGAAGACAGCATAGTTGTTTTCTAAAAATCAGAGAGAGACATCATCAACATCTTAAAGCAGCAGATTTCAATGAGTAAACCCTCACCTACTGTCAGCTAGTGAAGAGTCATTTTCTGTGATGATGAGGAATGAGGTGAACAAACAGCCACGACAATTTGTGGGGTTGCATGCTCACCACCCCGGCTGCTAAGGCAATGTAAGAGAAATATCATACCCCAGGCCAACAGGGATTCCCCACATCTTTAGGCAATTGCATATTTGACAGAACATGCTCCCCCAGGGAAGAACAGGGGAGGAGAAGTGATCCCATTCTCACTTTGTAGGAGCTGAGGGATGGGAAGTCCTGCTGAAAGCTTGACCCATGCTTCCCATTTCCTCTTACACTAACGAGTTCATCTTTTTACCAAGCACAGCACAGCCTGAGTGCCCTGAGACTTAAGAAAGCCAGACCAACAAGCAAATACCTATACTCATGCTCCATTTGTAATGATTTTGTCCATTGCACCATGTAAGAGAGAGCAGGGGAGAAGGATGGAGAATTTCATGACAGATGTCCACCAAAGGGCTAGTCTTCATTAGGGATGTGGTGAAGTGTGAGGAGCTGAGTTAGGTGACATGATGCTGGCTGTTCTGCTTAGACCAGGCCAAATTGCAGTTGGCATTATGTCAGCTAATTGCAACTAAGCCTCACTGCTAATCAAAGCAAAGCCTCCAAAGTGATTCCATCACCCACCTCAGACTGCTGCAGCCACCGCCTTTGCAATGTAACGCACCATCTCAGTTGTATCTCACAACGTGACAGACTGAAAGCTGTACAGTGCAGACCTAATTAGGAAAAGAAGGCGTTAAGATAAACAACAACAAAAATGCAAGCGTTTTCACAGAGCACAGAATCTGTGAAAAAGTGGACAAGAATTTGACAAGGGGAGCTTGGGGGTTTCCTGGGCTTCATTCCAAAATGCATCTTTTAAATACAAATGGTGTTCTGCTATTATGTTATTTTTCATAGTGAAGCTCATGGAGAATCCAGCAGGCTCCCGAGAAACTGAAGATGGGAGCATCCCTTTCTACTCTGGCCTTTCAGGCAGGGTCTGCGTTTGGGGATTTATGACTTTTTGAATTACGCGACATTTATCAAGATGCTTCCAAAAAGAAATGCAAGACCCTCCTCCTCTGAGGTCAGCTCATTTCTAAATCGGTATTATCTACTGCTAACAGATTTTCCTCAAATAAATAAAATGTTCATGGTGTGCAATGATAAGCCAGCCTTTTAAGATGACCAGCCACCCTTAACTAGTAAAGTCTGCAAAGAAACCTCCATCCTGGGTAAGTTGCCTCTTAGACACGGCACTGTTGATCATGCACTAAAGAACTGATGTGCCTGTTCCTGGGGACAGGTTACTGACATAAAGAACTCTTTTTCAGCAGTAGTTGTGCCAGAAATGAGGATGAGGGGCAGACTGGCAGCAGCACAACATTTTTATTGGTTGGTTGATATTCATCTCACCTTCCTTCGGTTATCTCAAAGTCAGGCATGGAAGGTCTAAATAAGTTATTCAAAAGGTTCCTTCTGCCACTGATGAGTAAAGGCAGATGTCCTCAAAGGGGCTTAGTTTATCCTACCCTGGATACCTCATTTAGTTGCACTAGTGGACAGAGTATTTATGAAAGGAAGAATTTGAGAAAACCTATACAGTGAATTATAGTTGTAACACTCGTGCCAAAAGGCAGGCCTTTTATAAAGCATAATCTGTAAAGCCAAATGTGGTTACCTGCTCCAAATACTCAAATCAGCTCAGCCAAAAGATGAGGGGAGTGACTCACAGAGGACTGTGCAGGAGATGGGTCTTTTCTCCCAGAGCCTGTCCTGAGGTCGCCTTGGCTCCAGGGCGTGTGTTTGCAGGTGCATTTGGATACAGAGCCTTCCCTTGTGTGCGTCAGCGGTCAGCTCTGGCGTTACCCCACGTGCACGGAAAAATATGTGATGACATTCGCTGTCTTCCTTCATTTTTAATATCTCTCTCCCGGATCAGAGGCATTGGTGATTGAGCAGGCAGTGCAGTGGGCAGATACTGAAGGAGAAGCCACTGATATTGCTTGTACTTCTGACCTGAGAAATTAGTCACAGTTCAGACCCTTGGAAGTTATTTCATTTAAGGGGAAGTTGATGGGTCAGGTAGCTCCACTGCAGTGACAACCACACTGAAAAGCCCTCCTCACGGCTCCAAAGCCCTTCCTAAGCTCCCCTCAACACACACCGTTTCCAGGTTCAGTGCCTCTTTCTGTCTCCTGCAGACCCGCTCGTACGATACTTTGCAAAAGAGCACCCGTCCAATCTCCGGGCTTTCAAAATCCCAAACAAGACTCATTAGGCCGTTCGGGTTTTTTCGTTTGTCTTTTTTTTTTTTTTTTTTTTTTTTTTTTTTTT
>Ga0065711_1000399_pt1:60000-75931 | contig 75931 bp, 33 predicted proteins | sample Hoacrofraction12_FD_59098 | JGI IMG/M metagenome (GOLD analysis project Ga0065711, IMG submission 59098) | Hoatzin crop microbial communities from Cojedes, Venezuela - Epithelial fraction 12 v2 (version 2) | ecosystem: Host-associated > Birds > Digestive system > Esophagus > Crop... | reverse complement strand
CTGCGGTTTTGCCACCGGAGAAAGGGTCCCTCGGCGCGAGCCTCTGCTCCAGAACCCTTCACCTTCAGTAGCTTCGCCGAAATGGCGGGCACACCGGCTTTTAAACTGCCGCTGTCACTTCAGACAATTGAAAATCACAGCAACTCAGAGATTGCGTATTATTTTTTCTCCTAATCGTAGTATGAAGAGATGTGAAGACACACTGCCTGATGATCCTATGGTCTGTTCCTGAACCATCCCTGAGGCACAGCAGGTTAGAGGCCTATTTTCACGCTGTGTTGATAGGTCTATCTGAACATGAGGCACTTACACAGTGATGGCTTACACTGAAAGTGTAGATTTGTGTCATTGCATCATGGTTCCCCATCCACACGTGCTGCACCTCTTGCTTATAAGCAGTGCTCACCTTCCATCAACAGAGAAAGGGGGGGATGCATGTGCACATGCATGTTCCTTTTTTCTTTGTTCTATGTGAGTGCAGTAACTCCTCTACAGATATTTTCTTCACAAGCTTGCACTTTTGTTGCTGGCTCTAAGAGTCAGCTACCCAAATGAGGAACTTTTCTCCCAATGCAGGGACACAGCTGATCTTCCTTAATGCCCCCTTCTCCCTCCCAGTTCACAGCTTTTCCTTTTCGACCTTGCTGCCCTCTTCAACAGCTTCACTGGAGTCTGCTTAATTGGCACCTCCCAGTGAAAGCAGATAAAGCCAATTAAGTGTTTGTGCTCCAGTTTATATGGGTTCTTGAGCCAAACTGTCACTTTAAGTTTCTAATCGAGTAACACGGAAGTGGTGCATCTCCAGCTGATACTGCCCGCAGTCAGAGGAGGTTTGCTGCAGTGATACTTGTTCACCTCTGCTGAATGAGCCTGCATCACAAATGGACAGAGTACGAGTTATTCACGCTAAAACTACTTGGGTATAGCACTATTTTAGTAACACACATGCTGCAAGAGGCAGATATTAAGAGCGAGATGAAGGGCTGGTTGCCTGCCTGGCATGCCAGCTCTGCTGTACTGCTAGGAAAGGACCTCAGAAACAACAAGACCTCTTTATCGAAGCTGATCCAGATGTCCTTTGACAGGGGCTCATGACTGGGCACACTGCACAGCGGAGCTGCATGAGGCACAGATACCCCCTACCCCTCAAATCCGACGTAAATCCTGGATAAGAGCTTGCTTTGTGGCCCATGCTCCTCGCCTCTGCTTTTGAGGGCTGTGCTGCAGCATTCAGCTTCACTGCCAGCTAACCACATATAAACAGAACGCCTATTTTTAAGGTCTAAATATTTACAGCCTCATACGCCTTTTGTCCCAAGTATTCTTGGAAATTCACATACAGTGTTCGCATTTATGTTTTAAGTTATATAAACCTCACATGCCATTAGTGTTAGTTGATTACATTGCTTAAAAACCAACAGTCCTCAATTATCGCATCTTCCTCAGCCAAACGCCTTTTTTGCCTTCTGCCTAGATGAACCTTCCTCAGCCCACAGCCTTTCCGTTCCCTGTCTCACAACCCTTCTTCCTCTTGCTCCAAAAGAATCTGTTGTAATTCACGATACTGGCTCTCCTCAAAGCCAGCTCCTCTGCCACCACTGTGCCCCCTTTGCAGCAGCTTGAGGTACAAGAAAACTCATGGTTGAGACAAAGCAAGATCACTTATCAATTACCATCCCAGGCAAAAAAGGCTCAAACTGAGCAGGGGAGGAAATTAATTTAACTTCTTGTCAATTAAGGTAGAGCTGAGTGGTGAGAAACAAAGACAGAACCAAAGATACCTTGCCTCCCACCCTCCCCTTCTCCCCAGGCTCAACCTCACTCCATCCCCCAAAGCCTCCACCTCCTCTCTAGTCAGGACCAGCTCTCAGACTGAGATTTTTTTTTCCATCTGCCAGTACAAAAGTTGAAAAGTAGAACAAACATGGGCTTGTTTGCATTAAGTAACGCTCATCCACGTCATTTCTTTTTCTTGAGACACAAATCTCTTCACAGCCAAAAAAGTTTTCTCCCAAAAAAAAGAAAAAAGCATTCTGAAGCCCATGGTTTCCTCATACCTGAAAAAGTCCTTACAGCCACCAGTGCTACCACAGCAGAAATGCTGCTGCAGTGGTGAAGCCTCTCCTTAATGCCCAGTTCTTCATCGGCAGCTTTGCAGCGTTAGGAGGTCCACCCTGAAAAGTGCCTGGGGATTGAAACACAGGTGTAGCTGCTTTCAGGTTTTTATCTTACTACCCTACCAATAGAGAAAGGACCACTGCTCAGGGAGGGAAAAGTCAAAACAAACACCAGGAAAAAGAGAAAAAAAGAGAAAATTCAAGACTGCTGCTGCACCCAGGACAACAGCTTCAAGAATGCCTATTTTGTTGTTTTAAAATAATTACACAAAATAAGTTCCGCATACAGCATAAGCCTAATTCCAGTATAAGAGAGTGTCCAGATGTTTCCATTAATATAATTACAAGTATATCCTTTGAGCTGAACTCCAGAGGTGAAGGAATTCTCTGATTTACTGTCTCCATAACATTAAATAAAATAAAATTAATAAATGAAGGTAGCTCATTCTGTCTGAGTGATAGTCTGTGGCTACCAACATTTTATGTTATTGCATTTTACATGAATATATGTCAGTATTTTTATCACATAACTAAAGAGGGTGCCCAGAATGTGAGACACACTATAACAAAACTTGTATATACAACAGCTCCTTGAGTGCTGGGGACTTGGCTGAAGAGCTTTTGAGTTTTAAGGAATATTCTTTTTTATAAAGCAGCTGCAGAAAATCAGCTGGTGACCTGTTTCTGATAGATAGTTTGCTGTATTACCCAGCATCATTTAAAGCACCACACAACTGAAATAAGAAAATGGGAGACAAGAATATGTGATAATACCTACTACTGAGCCAGACAAACTGCACAAAAATATTTTTTTTATTTATTTAATGCTAAGACCATTAAAAAAAAAAACAAACCTAAGTCTCCCAGCTTTCAAGTTTGAAAATTTAGTTTAAACCAGTGAAATGTTCTACTTCTGGGCTGCCTTTTCAATAGGAGTTACCAAACCAGAGGGTCTCTGTATGAAATTTCTGTTGTTGCGCGCAGAGGCTTGGAAACAACATAGAGGTGGTTCTCCGTGAGTGCCCAAGAGCTACAATTTCTGTTAGCAACCTCACTCTGTTTCAGGAGGTTGAGCTGTGATTTTTGCATGTGCAGGATGGGAAGACGTATGGTCAAAAGTTTCTTCATTTATAGATTTTGTTTTAGATCTTTCTACAAGAAAAGACATTTTTATCTTTTATCTTGGAGGTAGGGAGAGGGCAGCTTTGTTGACTGCTCTTACAGACGTTTCTTTATCGTGTAAGTGCTGTAGATTGAGGGAGTACCTCCATTAATTTTTCTAATTCTTGAACTATTGCAGGTGCAAATGGATTTGGCAAAATGTTGGAAAAATGCAGCAACATTCAAGCAGGCAAATACAAGTTTGCTTTTCCTATGAAATTATAGCAAAGTGCATTTTTCTGCAAGAGTTAACAGGGAATATTCTTGATGTCTCTGCCAATGAGGTAGGTTGGTACAGGAGAGGACCACGTACTCCTGGAGCCGCTGACTGTGTTGATGGGGTTATTGCAGGCCTAAGTCTGCTCTTTCTCCATCAACAGCATAACCTTGCTTTCTAAAATTGTACAAGGCTATCTTAGCCCAGATGAGAGAGGAGTCACTCCGTGTCTCCCACAAGAAGAAAGATGAACTATAGCGTACCTGCTTGACAGTATTCTTAAGAAAATATGCTGCTACCTGTAACTGAGGTTGTTTTTAAAGACCTATACCCAAGGGAGCTGGCAGTGTAGAGGCTGAATTGCCCTCATCATTGGCAAAGACAAATTTTAAGGGTGCTGAGCTGAATGCGCTTCTTTAGTCAATGGCCAAACAAACCCAGATTTGTTCGGGCAGGAGACCACCTAGAAATGCCATCTCTTATAGGCAAAGAATCACAGCTAAATACCACAGAAACTGTAGAAACTGTATTTTGCTGACTCTCTTTGGCCCTTACCAACCAGACTCAGCCCAGGCTAGGGCAGGGAGAAGAGCCCGGCCTCTGCGTTTGAGGACAGCGAATGAAAAGTAATGCCACTCTCACAGCCAGGAATTTTGTTACTTACAAGCTGGCATATTAAAAACCACTTAGACCAGCCACGAACAATTATTTAATCTGAATTCTTACTAAATTAGGTGCTTAAGTAGTGCAGGGAGAGCAGCATGGCAGGAGACCCAGATTCAAGCCTGCTATTCCCCTATGCCCCCATTTTTTTATTTCTCCATATTTAAAGTGCGTAATTAATCTATACAGAGTTTTTAATACAATACAGTTGATTAACACTAGTAATTTCAGTGCCTTTTTAATATAACAAATCTCTTCTGAGAAATATTCCCAGTTAATGATCTATATCATTTTTTAAAATTTGCCTTCTAACTAATTTTAGTGGAAATATCATTAAATTCTTCATTATACTTATTTATAGCAAGGACTGAATTGGATTTTAGATGTTATGATTTTACCATAATAAAGACCTACAGCTCTCAAAACACACTATTCTATCTGCTTTTGGAGCTCTAATATGAAGTTTTGGAACTGATATAGTTTTAAAAAAAAAAAAGATGGGGAGAAGGTTTCTGTGCCACTCTGAGGCTGACTGAGTATTGCAGGAAGATGCCTTGTGGTGCTGGTCCATGCTGCTGGAAAACCTTCTGAACCTCCCAGCCCTCTCCATCCACAGCTCATTTTGGTCCTTGCACCACAGCATCCCACTCCCAGTGAACACCAGCACCGTCGTGCTGAGGCTGAGCTTTAGACCTCTGGCACTGAAAGGATGGAGGTGAGTAAAACTCACACCTTCTACGGGGTGAGTGAGCATGCTGGCTTTTCTCTGCTCTTTCCCCACAGCCAGATTGCTGATCTTTCTTCCCGCCTGTTCTGCTTTGCACGCAGGGATGTGTTTGCTGTGGCCTGTCCTGACCGGTGCAGAAGGGTCATTCCACCAGCCGAGGCTTCCTGCTGTTCTCATGCCAGCCAAGCGCAGAGTGGCACAGGACATCCCAAAGTACTTCAGCTGGAGATTTTTAGAGTAATTTTTCTACTCCCAAGCAAAGCAAATCCTAGGACTAACGGACGATTGTGTCTCAGGGCCAAGATTGTGTGCAGCAAAGGCCATGGCAGGTGGCAGCGCCAGGAGCACCATCACACCCACCCCACTTCCACTCATGAACTCCACCAGAACAGAGACCACGACATTGACCTAGGTAGCAGCAGCCTTAGTGTGTTTTACCTGTGCCTTTGGCCCTGCAGGGTCAGGCAGCTCTTCCCGGCTGAAGGAGGAGAATGGCTGTCCTGCAGTGTCAGCTGCCATGTGTGGGATGCAGCTCGGCTCCCATGCTCCCCCTCCCTACCCCGGGGAAGACATCCATGTCCCCAGGCATCGCCTGCACAGTCGCCTTGGCTTGCTCTACATTTCGTTCAAGGTCTCTCCTCCTCTCACTGTCTACTCCTGCTGCTTTTTCATTTTAGGCCTCTTTCAGCAGTTCAGTGGACTCCCGCTAACGGGAAGCCGGGCACAGAGGGCAGGGCAAGTTGCCCAGGTTCTGCTTCGAACCACTGTGGAGATGCTGAATGTGCCAGCTCGGCCTCCCTTGCCTGGCACAGGCCAAACTCACGAGGTCTTGTACCCCGCATTAAGCAAACCACACTGGAAACGGAGAGGAAGCTGGCCCTGTGCTCAAAGACACCGGGAATTTCTGACCTACTGACAGTGCATGGTGCTTACACAAAGGCACGCACAGGTGCAGCTGCGTGGCACATGGAGCTGTGGGGGCTGGTGCGCGTGTACATCATCATCACATGAATTATGCATTTCTTCACATGCAAAATACTAAACATATTTATGCATCCACCTTTACTTCTTTCCACTTCACCGGACATAGCACGATGGTTTCCCCATCATTATGTTAGATCTCGAATTAAGGAAAGTTCCTTGTTAGGGGGTGAAGGTTTGGTTGTTTGGGGTTTTTTTAATTGCCACTTTTAAATTCTAGTGAAACAACGAGTAAACAAATAAAAAATTCATTAGAGAGAGGCAGCTCAACTTAGATGAAACTTTTACAGCATACAGCTCTGCTTTCAAAAGAAGAAAATCCAGTCACCGGGTCATTAGCACAGCATGCAGCACTACAGAAACAAGGAACATTAGAACTTGTGTCATTTGCAAGGTTTACTAATATTTCATTGTCTTAACAGCAACGTTTCAGCTTAAAAGCTTCCCCAAAGGCCCTTAAACATTTAAAATACCAGATCCAAATGGCTATGGATGCATTTACTCATTACAGGCATGTTTAAAACAATGCCTTTGGGCTGGCTCGTGACAACTTTGGGGCTACTCTGGGAAGGCAGGGGGAGGGCAGGAGGAATACTCGTTCCTTACTTCACCCCTTTGCAAGGGCAGCCAGAGCATGCCTGCTCCTGAGCATGTGCGGAATGGCCGCTGCAGTGCCAGAGGTGCTCGTGGGAGTCGTCGCATGTACAGATTACATTTTAGTGTTTGACTGTGAAGATTCCCCTGCAGATGCTAACGCTGATTATGATCCGAGCTTGATATCTGTGCTTCTTTGAACGCGTCAAGTTAATTTCATGCTGAATAAGGAGAAAACGTCTGACTGTCACAGTGCTATATATCTGTCAGGGGCTAAGAACAAAGGCTTTAAGACCCGACTGACTAGGTCTGCCACATGGCTTGGCTACAAAAAAGTGAAATGCCAGTGCCTTTGTGCTTTTCCCAACAGAGAGGAACTTTTCTGTGGAAGAGGAGGTGGCTACAGGGGGTCCCCATCACCATGTCAAATGGCTTGGCATTACGCTCTTCAGCACTGGCCGAGGCACTCACTGGGAAGAATGCAAGTGGGTTGGGGGCTGCTCCTCTGCATGTCCAGCCTCTTTTCCCAGGGCTCTCTTGAAAGATTGCTACTGTAGTTAGTTAAGAACAACCCCAAAGGGACCCTTCCCAGAGCATGAATCTTTGGGGCTTTTCTCTGGTCTTTTATTTATTTGGTTGGTTTTTTTGCCAGCTCCTGAATCTGTTGTGTTTTTTTAAATCTTTTCTTGCTGTTTGATCTTCTCAGTCTCCTCCAGTTTAATATTAAGAATTGTAAAAAAGAGTCTTGGAAAGGAAAAAACAACAAAAAACCCCCACTGAGCTGAGTTATTTAAGCAAACTGCTTCTCCTGGGTCAAATCACAGAAAACCTTCATAAGCCGCACTGTAGGAATGCAATTACTACTGAAAACACAGTTGCTATCTTTTAGAACTAATCTTTAAAACTTTAGTAAAACTTCCAGCAAAGCCATCTTAGTTACAAGCAACTCCACACACAAGGGGAGCTCCCGGAGATTTTGCAGATGCCCGTCACATGGAAATTTCCCAAACCTCTGTGTTGCCTATCTTGAGGCTTTTTCAGTTTTAAGTTAAACTTTCTGACAGACAGATGGCCAGTTATAAAACAAAAGGGCATAGCACTGAACCCTCCATTAATAGCAAAATGTCTTCTGTCTTGTTTTATATTACTTTTTAGCATGTTTCTTTCATTGTTATGAAGGGAAGGAGTGTCCTATGGGCCTGTTAGAAGCTACCAATGATTTTTCTATTTAGGGAGAGATAATTAAAAGCGATTTGAAGAGCTAAGCCTCTAAAATTCCTGACAGGACTTTTGGTTTTCTTCTCCTACCTGAGTCTTTGTCCTTTTTCTCCATGTCATCACCACATTCACAGAAGAGCTGCTTTGCTTTCACAGATGTGATTCCAGCAAAATTCAGCTTTCACTTACCCTTAAATAACTTATTTAGGTTGTGTTATTATACAAAATGTTCAGGAAAGCATAAGGTAAAACAAAAAAATCATTAATTTCTCCTGTATATGTGGAGGATCGAGAAAAGCCTCACTTCTGTGTTTTCTTCAAGGTCACATTTATCTCTGAAGGCTGAAAGAGAACTCCTGTATGCAGAAACAGGGGAGAGAAGGGTGAGTCACCCTCCATTCCCCATTGCACAGAAGGCCTAATGCAGGACTGGCACCAGTGACAGGACAGGAACTGTTATAATCCCATTGGACTGGACTATGCCTTATTCGTTGACCAGGACAGGCGGCAAAGAATTGCCAGGGTTTTCTGCCGTGGTTCAGCAGTGGTGACTGTGGCCTGACGTCCAGACCACACAAAGACACCAGAGTGTACTGAAAGCCCTGCAGGTATACAGCCTGTGCCTACGTGCTGCGTTGCTAAGCACGTGGCTGTCGCATCAGTATGCCATGGCATAGCTGACAGCTTGGAGTTCCTTTCCCAGGCAACACATGGTGATGTCTTAATAATCCTGAGATGGTTGTATTTGTGTGCTTTACATTATGTATTCATTATTTGATTGTGTTGGCTGTATAATAAGTTACCGTCCTCCTTAAGTAATGATCCATCAGCCAGAGGCTTCAACTCAGCTCTGTTCCAGTGCAAGTCCCCAGTCTAACCCAGGGGAAGGCTGGAGTAATTCTGGGGTGGGTTTAACTGGTACTAATCAGCTCCTTCCCAAAGCCCATTTGCCATAAGAGCTTGGACTTCCCTCCCGTTGGGTGCCAGGAGGGGGAGGAGGACAGCTGCGGATTCTCCTGCTTTGGTGGTATTTTCAACCAAAAAGTAAATACCTTCAGTGACTTCAAAACTCTTTTTTTCTAACAATGAAACTACACAGTGGTAGTTCTATGGCTCCTTAGGTCAGTGAAATATGGTGGGCAAGGATCAAAATAAAGGTAGCCTGTTACACAGGGAAAATATACATAGCTGTCCCAAACCAGCCTTTTACTTGGCTCGTTCTAAAATCCTGAAATTCTATCTCCCTAGTAAAAAAATTTTACCTCATATTTTGAAAAACCCATCAATTTACTTTTAGACTTCCATTCCTGAATTTACTGAAAACAGGTCACCTTATATACTCTGGGATAAGCCCTGCAAATAAGCACAAAAAAATCAAATTTAAGCCATTGTCTCTTCTCTGATTGAAGTACACTATTGATATTGTTGCATGCTTGTGCTTACACAAAAGGTAATTGAAAAGTTTCTCTTTAAATGCTGTATGGTTTTCTGCAGAATGATCACAAGCACCAGAGACCTTATGACTTTTCCTTTAGAGTTATTTAAAATTCCTAGGCTCTGCTCACTCAGCAACCGCCTTCCTTTACCTCGTTGTTACATTCCCTCCACATACCTGCATAACTACCAACAAATTGTCTCTTTTTCCTTTTTCTATCTTTCTTTCATTTTTTTTTAATTGTTTAAATGTAATTCTAGCAATGAGAAGGAAGAAAGTAATCCAGATTACTTGGCTAACAGCACAATGTATCATCTACATTTCTCAGTACAGCTTCTTGTCCACTGAAGAGGAAGAGCAAAGGAAAGTGAGCTTGGGAGTAAAATCAGCAAAGTTAGTATGTGAGCATTCTTTTACACCGCTGACAGGCAGGTAGGAGATATTAATGCAAAAAAACTGGCATTGGAGTTTTGTTAGTGCATGAGAGAGAAAAAGAGTAGTAACCTGCTACAGCTAGTTGACAAAATAAGAAGTTGTGTCCTTTCGGATTCTAAGAAGGGTAAGAAATCACAGAGTCTAAAAATAACTGGCAATTTTTGCATGATGTAAAATATGGTCGCTATTATCTGCAATACAATGGCTGCTTTTCACAAAGCAATAAAAAGATGCAACACGTAAAGTCTAGGGAGAAGAACTTTCAAATTTGCAGAAAAAGTGCAGAAATCTCACAGTAAAAAAAGAACTCGGAACTGTCCTTTGTCAAAGATCTAGGGAAATGTAGGCAAATGCATTTGCCAAAGTTGGACCATAACTCCTTAGGTGACTTCCGTCTCTTAAAACCCTGAGTGTGCTTTGTACAAGGCAACCTGAAAACACCAGAAAACTCACATTTAAATAAGGCAACCAGCATTTCGGGAGTTTCAAATAATCCTGTCTCTAGCTGGTTGTGTGCTGAAAATGTTCTGAAGATCTCCCGCTAGATGTGGGCAGATCAATGCTAACCGTGGTATCTGGTATTAGGGCAACGAGGCTGGTGAGGGGTCTAGAAAATGTCTTATGAAGAGCAGCTGAGGGAGCTGGGGCTGTTTAGTCTGGAGAAGAGGAGGCCGAGGTGAGACCTTATGGCTCCCTACCACTACCTGAAAGGAGGTTGTAGTGAGGTGGGTGTTGGTCTCCCAGGTAACTAGCAATAGGACGAGAGGCAATGGCCTCAAGGCGTGTCAGGGGAGGTTTAGATTAAATATTAGGAAAAATTTGTTTATTGAAAGAGTGGTCAGATATTGGAGCAGGCTGCCCAGGGCAGTGGTGAAATCCCCATCCCTGATGGTGTTTAAAAAAAAAACGTGTGGATGTGGCACTTTGAGCCATGGTTTAGTAGGAATGGTGTCGTTGGGTGGATAGTTGGACTTGATGATCTTAGAGGTCTTTTCCAACCTATGATTCTACGATTCTATGATCTGATGGTACCTAATTCCTCCTGACCTTCATTAAGAGTAAGATACATGATTGTCACATTCACAAATCTCCAACTGTCTTAAAATAATTCATTTTACTGGAGATTTGCTTCTGTCTTCTCCTGTCCCCAGTGCTATGATGGGCTCCACACAGGCGTAAAATTCTACATAGAGGTGCCAGGACCAGGCTGACTAAATGACAAGGAGATGGACAACTGGATGAGAGCACAAATTCACATGTATTTCCATCATTTTGGCACTGGGCAAAAAGATTTCTCTATTGACTTCTCCTCAAAGCCACCGAGAATAAAGCTATAAAAGAAGATTATAAAAAAGTAGGCCATGTTGCTCTGCTTATCATATTCATGTTGGCACTTCTCATTTTCCAGAGGTAAGAGATTTCAGAGCGGATTCAGAGTGGATGACTGGTACAGCTCGCTGTGGTGATGCATGCCTTCCTCTTAACCTCAGTGCACGAATGACGTCCTCGCATACCTAGGGATATATATATATTCTTACCATAGGAAACAGATATTAGGGGACAAAGTTGGCTGAAGACAGGGGACAACGTCGATTTTTATAGCATGGCCTAACAGTGGGTCGTGTTTGAAAAGGTAAAAAAAATGAAAAGGCATGTATCAATCTAGACATCCAATGGGAGTTCCTTGTCTCTCTCCAGCAGAATTTACCAACTTTAGCAACATGCACATTTCTCTCTGTTCTCAGTATATGAGAAGTGCCAATAAAAGCAGCTTTTCAGCTTCCCAGATAAGACTGTTTTTCCCTGAAAAAACTTTGCTCTTTAACTGTGGAGCAACAGGGCTCCAGATCTTTTGGGTCCATGATGAAACCTCAGTTACACAGTTTATCAGCTGAATCTGTAAATTAACAATGTCTGCACCCCCAGTCCACCACTTTTCTCAAATAATAGGAAGTTAGATTGTTGCCCTTCTGGGCGAACATCAAAAGTTGTGTCTAAGAAGATGTGAAACAGAGCTTCTTGAAAAATAAAGCTGAGGACAGCAGAGGCACTCAGAGTTGCAAGTGCAACTGCTCATTTCACAGAAAAGGTGGCAGTTCTGTGGGTGGTAAAAATCAAACAGAGGTGGGAGTGCTACAGTCATGATCTTCCCTGCTTTCTCAAGCACTGCAGAGCTGAGATTCTCACTGCTCATTTCAACATTTGACAGAACTTTTTTTTAATAAATCAGGCATCTCATAAACTTGAATTCAATTTTAATGCCCCTGGTAAAGTCTCTCAAGCCTCCCTCCTAGTAATAAAGTTCTTCTTTCTGCTTAAACCACCAGAAAATCCATGTTTCATATTAATTCTGTTGCAAATGCCTTGAACTGAATATCCTTTTAGAAAAATTTGTGTGTGGTTATACGTTTCCAGCCTTAGAAACTCTTCTTTTGGAGACCTACACCAAAGGGCAGGTTTAAATCTTGGCCTAAAACAAAGATATGCTCTGCTGGCAGTTATCATGGAGATCTAGACAGTGGACTCTTCTTTCCTACAATGAAAGCGCAACCCAGTTTCTAGTTTAATTGTGACTGTGATTCCTCCCCACCACTTTCTTTACATTGTTATGCACTAATGTCCTTTTGTTAGAAAGCAACAATAAAAAATGAGGTTAAACTTTATGTCCCCCACTGGTGGTCTTGAAACTTTGTGGCCTCCCTCATGACACCCATGCACACGACAATGCTCAAAAACAGCCTTGATCTTTCTTAGTACAGAAATCAAACTCCTGAATAAATCAGGAATTACTTTTAGTGGAAGACTTCTCCCTAAATTACATTTATGCAACTTGTTATTACATTTCACATGAAGTACCAAAGAGGATTCTGGGAAATAGGATAGCACCTTCCGTAGGTATCTATTTCCCATAGAAGCCATTAGGGCAAGTTTATTAGCCCATCGTGGCTGTAAATAATGAATTCAATTCAATATTTGGGGTTACCTGGGGTTTAAATTGGTACTGATCTTAGTCTAATGTTTCCAATTTCAGGAATTGAAACACATTACTATATGCCTTTGCCAGCATGCAAAATGTTAATCTTGATAGATTACATTAATCTTTATAGAGAGCACTTTTTGCTCCACTTATGTTTCAGGATCTTAATTCTTCAACATAAGGATGCTTTAGCTCTTTATACTGAGAACAGTGCACATTTATTTTAATTGGATAACCAAAATTTTCTGCTTTCTGAGCTGTCTGCCTGACATTTGCAAAATGCAGCTTTTTTTTTTTCCCCAGCATAACCTAACTGTTCATTTTTATAAGGCCTGTCATCCAAAATGCAGAACCTAATCCTTAATTAGTTGTCATACTTGTTTAGATGTTATACATCATCCATTGGGCTGAACTGTTTGGTTTACTGTCCTTTCATAATGTCCATTAAATGATTATTTTTGTATTCACTTCTGTTTTATTTAACAGTTTTCCTCTGTACTGAATTCCTGACGTATAGGCCTTTTGCTAAACAACGGGATCATTAAATTGGTTAGGCATGCAGGCTGCCCAGGCAATGTGTGGGTAAATCAGAGCTAACAGTACGTAGACTCAACCAAGCCATAAGCAGTGCTGAGCAGTAGACTGGAGTGCTGTAAAGTACCTTAAATACAATGAGCTCTTCTTCAGTTTGTATTTTCAGCTGGAAATCTTTTTTTTGGAATTGGGAGCCTACAGCAAGCCAACCTATCTCATGGCAAGGCGAAGGGACGCTTCACTGTCATCCGATTCCTGTTGAGCAAGCAATGGGGTCATGGAAGCATGTTTTCACTCTGACTGATGTGGAGCAAGGACTGGAATCCAGGGCAGAGTTCCAACCAACAGACTATCGAAGCCGTGTTTCTCAATGACTAATTAAAATAAAATAGAAGGTCTTTAACAGAACAACTGAGAGTGGCTTGACCCAATATACAGAGGGCATACAGGAAAAAAACATCCCTCTATTAAGTTGAGCCAAGAGAAGATTTTAAAACCATCTCCCACATACATTTGTGAGTGCATTGAACATGGTTTCAGTAGGCATGGCAATCATCTCTACTGCCCTTTCCACCCAAAACTTTCATTCGTAGTACCCCTACCTAACAGGGTACTGCCAGCCACAGAAACCAAGATCGCCTGCCTTGAGCACCCTGGTAGGACATTGGGTAGGAATCTGAAAAGCTTAACTGTATCTACCATAGAGGGCTGAACAGCAGCTGAGCTCCCGGCCCTGAATGCTGCCTGACTGGACACCTACAGTGACACTGATGTTTCCAGCTCCCTTCATGGATATTACTCAAAAGTACCTGCTCTTTGTGAATGGGTAATCTGCATGGCTCACTGAGGTGTATCCTAGCCAACTAAAGCGAGTGGTGAAGTGCTCAGGTAGTCACATCACTGTTTCAACTACATCACCATTGCATTAGACTCCTCCTTTGTTTGTGTTGACATAGGGAATGTACCCACGTACTTAAATACAGATCAGCATGAAATAAAAACCTTTATTTTCCAAGAAAGAAAATAAGGACTAGCTCTTGGATCTAGAAGTACTTTTAATCTTTTTCCTCTCCACGCTAAGCCCAGTCTTACCTCATTAAGAGAAAAGATTCAAGTTGATGATATACTGGCCTGTATGACCTAGATTTTTTTCTGATCCTAGTCTGTGTCCCTTGTGCTCTTCATGAAGTGCTGCAAGACATCTATCGGTATGCAGAGCACTAGGGAAGTGCTGGAGAGCCATAAAAGCTGCTGGAGAACAATTTCCCCTTCAGACAAAAAGCAAGCATCTCCATTGCTGTATGAATCAAGCTATATGTTGTAAGGACTCAAGTTCTAGTCTGGAAAAATGGGGCATAAAGCTCATGTTACAGTAAGAGGTGAAGCATCTGCCCTTTAGGAATAAATGAAGCATTATGATTAACTTTCATAATGCTGGTAAGATGACTGGTTTTGATGACACTTTCATAAAGTCTTCAAAGACCTCCGAAAATCATTGTCTTCCTTCTATCTCACCTCCCACTCAAATCTTCTCTTCCCACCAAAACAGGATTACTTTTTATTTTTTTTTCTTCTTTTTCTCTTCTCTCCATTCCACCTACAAAAATGATGATATTTCAGCTCTACTTTAGGGAGGAAATCATTTGCACTGCCTTTTTTCCTCATGCATCTCTACTGTAAAACTGAAAAAAATGTGGCAATAGGAACACGTCAAACTTGCAAAAAATCAATTGAGGTAAGAAACAGCAGTACAGCACAACAGCAATTCAAACCGAAAGTTCCCAGAAAGTTACAGAAAATTAAATTAAAAACTTAACCTTTTACCCAAATAAGAAGCTAATAAACAACCTGGATGCCCTTAAAGATGATCAAGGGCAGAGCAGTACAAGACATGGTACACAGGGACAGTTCTAAGCTTTCCTAAAAAGATTCAATTTAATCTTTGCTAGACAATTAAAGCTTTATTAGAACTTTAAATAACTGGAAAAAATACCTCAAAAAACTTACTGTGTTTTCCTTTTTTTTTCTTTTGGTTTGCTGATTCTCTCGCCAATTGTTCAATAAATACAAAGTTTTTATTAATTTAGAGTGTGTTGGCTCCTTGGCCAAGAAAGGAAGTACTACTGCATTAACTCATAAATAACGATACCAGACAGCAGGCAGATGCATCCAATCACGTGAAAATGATGCGGTGTTTCAGGTTCTGCGTGTGCGTGCATCCCACTCACATTCATCTGTTTGCATGCTTCTCGCCTTCCTTCAGCGCAAATCTTACTCAGTGTTATTACATTTGTCACTCCATCCACGCACCAAAGGAAACACTGTCAATATATCCCTTGTGCATGGTGTGGAGGAGGGTACACTTGAATATTTAGTGCTCATATTTCATATAAAGATATAAAGTAAGCATAATGTAATAGCTCCCCACCATCCCTGGCAAACATCAGGGTTTCTTCTCTTTACCTTCTCAGAAGGATCCAAGCATGTTTTGAGAGTAAAGCTTGCTGCTAAACTGTAAAACATGCAATATTTAATCCCTTATCTTTATGTCTTCTCTTCCTCTGCTAAATTACAGTATAAAGGGAACCCAGGTTCTGATAATTCCACTGGCACGCATGTGACGCGATTAATGGCACATTAAACTCATCAGCCTCATCGGGACCTTTCGGGCTGATGGGTAAGTCCAGACCTGCACGCACGCAGTCGTTTTTCACATGGCTTGGATGACAAACCTGGGAGTGACAAGAAGGAGCCTTCTAGAGTAGAGTTATCTCTGCTTCATCCCCTCTACCTCAAGGTGCACAGAACTAGCAGCTGTCCGTGGAAAAGACAGCTACTCAGACGGCTCACTCCCGTCCGTCACCGGAGAGAC
>Ga0065711_1000399_pt1:0-55000 | contig 75931 bp, 33 predicted proteins | sample Hoacrofraction12_FD_59098 | JGI IMG/M metagenome (GOLD analysis project Ga0065711, IMG submission 59098) | Hoatzin crop microbial communities from Cojedes, Venezuela - Epithelial fraction 12 v2 (version 2) | ecosystem: Host-associated > Birds > Digestive system > Esophagus > Crop... | reverse complement strand
TTCAAAGAATTTCCATTTGATCTCAGGTGTCATATATAACAACAAAAGCAATCTTGAAATTATAGTGGTGTCTTGCATATGAGGGCTAGTAAAGAAGTTAAGTTTTAATAACACTCTTTCTATCTCTCTCAAAAAAAAAACCCCACATTATTTTTTAGCCTCATGTGAACAATAACCCCAGACCCGTCTCATTCTGTGTAGCTACCTTATTTTTCAGATACAAATACAAACTTACTTTTTTTGAAAAGAGGACAGTTGTCCTATTTTATTATCATGTATTTGCTCCTCCACAAGTGGAATCTGACTAGCCAATTCCTAGATAATCAGCTGAGGGAAAGCTGAGAAAGGAATGTTTCCATGGCATACGCAATCCTCCACCGCCCACTACTGTGGGTCCTGGATGTGAGGTAGAGAAGAGGTCCAAATTATCAGAACTAGACGTTTCTACCTACCCAGTGACATCTTCAAGGAAGGAGCAGAAATTACCATAGACAAGTCAGTCCTTAATTTTCCATTTGACCGAGCCAACATTTGCAACAGTATGAGGGGTTTATTGCATATGGAAATCCCCGTAACCCATATCCTGGGACAGCTGTGCTATCTAAAGGCAAAAGGGTTCAGCATTGAAACAGCAGGGAATTTACAGAAGTGTCTCTTCCTCTCTGACCAAGCCTAGGGTCACAGATCTGCAGAAGGTATATGCTTTGCCTTTTCCAAGGATATATAACCACACATCTTGATGAAAAAAAGTAGAAAAAAGTTTAGTAAGTACAAACTTCAAAGTGGACATTGGTTGATATTCAGTACTTTGAATGCTTGAATCATACTTTGAATACTTTTTTTTCAGCAACAGACTGGCATTTTGAGAAAATGTAAAGCGTACCTATGTTCTTATATTCTATGGCTACATCTGGATGTTTCACCACAAAGTACAACCATAGCAGCTGAATGACTTCAGTTGTCCTGTCTAGTTTATTTAGTAAATTCAGCTTTCTATTAAGGGATAATCCAATAAAAAGGAGTTAATCTATTAAAGCTATGAAAGTACCACAAGTTCATGAATGTGGGCTCTATATCTTATCCCACACATATGTTCAGTTTAGATTTGGGCTTTGCCTCATAGCTATCAAAGATTTACATAAATATCCAGGGGAAGCAGCACGTTGGACAATCACCTGCTAGCTCATGGTCTTAAACTCAGGAAAATATGTGTAAAAGACTTCTAAAAAACACACTAATTCCTCTTTTGCATCCAATATATTGACAAGTGAAGGGTTAAATTTATATATCAATTCCATTTAAATACTTGGTATCCATGAATACCTATCTTCGGAAATTATCCAAGGCGTTTAACAACAAAGAAACCAGACAGTTCCCACTGAAAAAAAAAGGAAGGAAAAATAGATCAGATCAGCCTATGTAGGGTAAATGACACCTGGTGATCCTTTGAGTTGGAAAGGGGGCATAAGAGTTCTTCGAGCAGGTTTGACACTGACCCCATACTCCAGAGCCTCTTTGGTTGGAAGAACTTCCGTAAACCTCAGCCTCAGTAACCCTCCTCATTAGGATGCAAACATTATAATCTTCAGAGATTTAAAATCTTTAGATTTGATAGGAGTTACAAGAGATCCTCCTATGTCTTGTTCAGCTACACTGAAGTGAAGAAGACACCTTATTTTCCTCTGTGTGCCCATTTTTGAAGTCTGAAAATCCATTTTAAACATCATTATAATTTTAATTCTCTTAAGCCAAATCTCATTTAAACACTAAGAAAACATCTAGAAAGGGAAAATTATTAATTTGAAGGGACACTTTTTTTCCAGCACTGTAAATTTCCCTCATGTCCCTAGTAACGTGGAGGAGTAATTGCATGTACTATTATTATACACGCTTTAATATCATGACTATTATTTTTAAAGGAATGGGAATCGGTATATTTTCAAATTTTTTTCTTTTACTCTGATTAACTGATATTACTGCAATACTGAACAAGGACTGTAAATTTAGATCTGTAAGAATTCCATTCATTTTGGTCTAGTGTAAACCATTAACGATGCTGGGATTTACTCTGTGAGGTTTTCCCCCCACTGTGCTGATCCATTCCCTGCTGCAGGGCTGCGTTTTGACTCCATGCCGCATCCCATTCCTGTAGGATCCTGGACTATGCCGCAGTGCCCTGCACAACTGGAAGTCTAATGGGTCACCCACAGCAAAGGACTAAGTGCTCTCAATGCAAGGGCCACTTGGAGGGAGGGAACAAGCCCAAATACATAGTGCTAAGACTTTATCAAATTATTAGTATATTTAACCCAACACTGATGTAATAAAACATGTTGCTAATAATATTACATCAGTATTTTACAGAAATCTGGACAACTATGAGGAAAATACAGAAAAAAATCACACTAGGCAATTTCAAAAGAAAGAAAAAATGACTGTTTCGACCCAGTATTTACTTCTGAGTACATATTTATTACTCTTTTTGCCAAAGTAGCAATAACTTATTGTCAGTGCTTTACATTATTTTTTCATCCTACTGGGTAAACCATGTTTCTTTCTCAAAATGAAAGACTTGTGAAGTAATCCTAACATGAAAATTGCGACCTAAGTTAATCCTTGCTTCTTAAAAAAGAAGTTTTATATTTATATTATGATAATGAAGTTTATACTGTGATATTAACATAAAAATGATATTTCAATGCTTATAGTCTTGTTAAAATAAGAAACACCTCTTCCTTTTCTTTTACAGGATATTGAAATTCCACTTGAACAAACGTGTGCAATATAAGCATAAAATAAAATGCAAAAAGCATTCTCCAAAATCTTCTGTAAAAGAAAATAAAATATATAAAATTAATTGCAAAATTCTTGTTATTGCATGCTTCTAAATACACTTGACTTTTGTAAGCACAAACATGGGAGAATATCTTTCCAAATGGGAGAGAATACATGCTCAGGTATTATCTGGGAAAAAAAATGCATTGAAATTCCTCTGTGATGAATAGACTTTTTTTTCTCCTCAGGGTGACCTCTACCTTCAGAATATGATGGTTTTATTATGATTAATAAATTTCATTTTCACAGAGGAAAGGAACAGTGTCAGCTTAAACTTAAAGCAAGTGGGTTTCTTTTTAAATGCTAATTTTTAAACATGCCCTTGCATGACACCAAATTTAGAAGCTCAGAAGGTTAGCAGAATAGATTCTGATTTCCAGGCTGAAAATAGTAAGAAGGATTTAAACTGTATTGTCACACTGAAAATCAGTAAGTTAGTTCAGTCACACAGTCATTGGTTCAGTTATTCACTATTATGCCAGCATGCTTATTTCTCATCAAAATTAGTGGCATTTAAATGCTTTGTGATAATTTACAGTGGAAATAATCATCCTAGGTAAACAATTTACTAAAATTTAGGGCATGCAAATCACAAAGTATTTTGAATAAACTAATAGTCAGTGCAATTAGCTGTGTTGACTCAATGTATCAAAACCAGTACGTGCACTCTTAGACAAATTCTTGTCTAAGAACACATCTGATTAACAATTTTGGGGCACCACTAAGTAGAACAAGGTAAGTTCCACTATTTTCAGCACAAAACGGGGGTGGGGTGGGGGAATGTTTGTTAGTATTTTGTTACCATGCTGGCACTGGTTCTGAAGTAGGTGGAGTAATACCTTAATGGGAAATAACTGAGAAAAAAATCAGCGTAGCCATGCTACCATCTGTAAATAAATATAGCTGCAAACTATCCACCAAAAGTTCAGTGTGTTGTAGGTTCTTCTTTACTCATGCTATGTCTCCATTTTTTCAATAATTTTCAGTACAAGGTTTACAATCACTAAAATATTACATAAAAGGACAATTTGCTGTCCACAGCACAAATAAAAAAAATAATTAAAAATAGTATTTGGTTGTGAGATTTATTTTAGTAGGGCCTTTGAAATGGAATCTCTCTAAATCAGCAGTGGTAGGTATTGCTGAAGTCTCTAAAAGCAGAGAAAGCAGCTGCCTCTCTACTTGTAACTGCCATCTTTGGTTTCTGAGCTCTTTGGTACTATGGCTGTATTTCCATACACATCTAGGACAGACAGCGGAGCTCTGACACTGAAGACATTTGGAATCTCCTTAATAATCTACATAAAATATAGGGCTTAATAACAACATTACTAAGGAAAAATTCACAGTATAGAATGTGACCCAAGTTAACACATTTTCCTCAAGTAATTTGAGAACCACAGGAGAATTTTTAGCATGATTTCAGTTTTTAGGAACTCGATGCACATATCTTTCCAATCATTACCATTTCCCCCCATTTTTTTGAAGTCTACATATTGCTAGATGAGCTATAGAAAATCATGACTCTATTTAAGAACTATAAAAAAAAATAAAAATCTGGTACTACCTCAACGAAATCTAACTCTGGTCTAATGTCCCACTACTTATGTATGTTGCGTATGTTGCGCTTGAAAGCTCCTGTTTTTAACTTTTCCACAATATTGCCCATTCTTTACCACCGTTGATTGTAATTGAACAATGAAGTAATAAAACCGCTGCTTCTTCAGACCTATGTGTGTTGAATCTTCAACCAAAATAACCTTAATGTACTGAAATTCTTGTACTGACAATTATTACTAAATTTCCCCAAAAGGCGACTGACTGAGCGAGATTTGGGGCTAAGTACAAGAAGGCAGCGCATAGTGAGGACTGATTTGGTGTTCCCGCCCTGCCTGTTCGCCCAGGCCACAGGCAACCCTGCAGGATGCGCCCCTTGACGTTGGCAGGCGGCCCGGAAAGAGCCATCCACATCCCTCCTCCGTCACATTTTAATGCAGAATGGCAGTAAAATTTTGGACAAAGATATGAAGATTTTAGTAAAGAATTGGAAGGAATACAAGGAAAGCAAGGGTTACTTGGCCTTCCCCAGATAAATGATTCCAGTAACTAACATCTTGCTCTTTCTCTTGCTCACACAACTGCAATGACACCAAGACAGATGACATGAGGAGCACAGCTCCTTCGTATGCGCACCAGTTACACACCGGATTGCCAAGCAGCATTTTAACCTCCGTGGGCCAACACTGTGCAGCAGGGGTAGTCCTTTAACTTAAAATTCTTTACTACAGTAGGACACTATCTGCTTACATTGCTCAAAGCATGTGCAACCTATCCATTTATTCAATTTTGGATACGAATACCAAGCAACTTTAGGCATTTCAGTCACCTGAACAGGCAATGATTCTCTCTCTACACCCCAGGAAGCAGTGAAGAAAGATGCCCAACCTAAGTTTTTACTTAAGACCAAGGAAAATGATTGAAGTCTGCTGATAAAAATAGGTTCTAGTCATTTTCCTTGATTGTAAAGGTTAAGAATGCTAAAATCCTCTACGCAAAGTTTTAAACACAAAATATCAAACACTAAGATCATTCTGCAAGGGAGAACCATAAAATATTTTGTGGCATATCATCTTCCTCTTCCACGACTGACAATGATTACAGATTTGTGATATGGAGCAGTGAAAGAACTGGGAAGATGTAGCAGAGACACACAACACAATGACACCGTGAGGTTTCAAGGTATACAGCAGTGCGGAACCCCTGCATACCTTGAAAGCCATGAGGCATTTCCTCTGAGTATGGCACTAACATTCCTAGGTTTTCACCGAGATGAACCGTATCCTGGACTAGATGACCTTTAAAGGTCCCTTCCAACCCAAGCCATTCTGATTCTATGAAGGAACTTGACCACAGTCTACCATATGGATAGGGTGACAATAAAAGATTTCCATGAAGGGATCTTCATAAAGATGTTGTTGATGAAATATTAAAAGTAGCCTTTACTTTTTCCTGCAGGTTGGAGCAAGAAGAAACTTAAGAAACCTATTCAGAATTTTCTATATTCAGAGACAAATTTCAAATTCTTGACTATTTACTTATGTCACATCTGAATTTGGCCAGTTAATTTTTCTCGCTAACTGATGGGCATGTTCTGCAGAAATTTTGGTCACTGATGTTCAAACACAATTTTAACTTTTATTCCTGTATGCTAACCTGTAGCTTCTTTTGAAGTCTGTTGGATGTTTACAGCCAGTTGAGCTGCCACCTTGCTAAACATTTAAATAAATATGATTAATTTGTAGAAATATAGAAGTGCAACAAGCAGCAGCACAGGGGACTTCCCTCCCAAGCTGATGCCGAATAACTGCTATGGAAAAATCCCAGGGACAGACCTCAGCTTAAAAGCTTTCTCTTAAGCTTCTGTCTTGCTGTCTGATTTACACGTGTGGTGTGGGGATTTCTCTTGATGCTGAGTTAAAAATCTAACACAATTCTATGCTGCCAAAAACACCTTTCTGTACAATCTCTATCCAAGAAAGTTAGACTTCATATAAACTTCATTAAAAAAAAGCCACTGGGGAAACTGAGGCTTGCCATCAGGCAACACCTAAAACCATCTGTATTTCAATGAAAACAAGTATTCTGTAAAGGATTTTCCTATTACTATTGCTGCTATATTTTGGGACAATAAACCTTGAACACATTCTTAGGTAGTTCAATAATAAATACACCGGGTAGTTTGTTTATTAAATTTTAAAACAGTGTTTTGTGCTTGAGTGCAAGGTTCTGCAGTATGCAATCATATTATTTTTTTGTTTAATATTTTAAATGTAGTGCAATAATCTCAAGACATTAAAACTGAATTGTTCTTTATTTAATGTACTTGTATATAACCATACATACATGCACACACACAAACTACCTTTCATATTTTCAGTCTATCAGAGAAAAAAAACCAGTTGCTTCATTAAAAAAACAGTACAGAAGATGCACACATGCTTATACGCACTTGTTGAGGGCAAACACAGATTATTCACTATTTCTGTTATCAAAGGAGCTTCACATTGCAAATCCGCCATTTACAAATCACAGAACCTCAGCTTTACTTAATCTTGTCATGTTGTCACATTTGACTAGCCATGCGAACTGACCTAGAACTGTAAGCACTGGGAAGGCAAGTTGTCAAAGAGATAATGACAAGGAAGCCAAAAAGGGCTACCAGTGTTTTCACTGGGTGAGAAAAAGGAATTAATCAAACTTCATGAAAGAAGAACAGAGGATAATCAAAGTGTTTACTGATTTTTATCAACTGACCCAATAGCTTCACATCTTCACCACACAACTACCAAGAGCAGTGAAAACTGTAACAAATGGAATTCCATATAAGCAACTATTTATAGCAGCAGTAAACACAAGTTTAAACTGCCAACATAAAGAACACTTGAATTCATAGAAGTTGTTTAATAGTGTGCATTAGTACAACATTTCCTAGTCTTTCCAGAGCAAAAACTTCAGTATCTGCTATTTTTCACAAAGAAAAGCAGTACAGCCTTAAATAAATATTAGCACAAAGAACTTACAAATGCTCCTTCATCTTCAGTTTTTTATTTTCTCTGATTAGTGGAAAAGCATATCATAATAATAAAAGCATCTCATAGAAAACAGTTATTTTCTCAGTCAAATGGCTTCATGAAACCCATAGGCAGCAATACTGAAAGGGAAGAACCTCTCTCAACCAAGCGTATGTCTTCACACAGTAATTCAAAGAGGCTGAATGAAGTATCTCTGAAACTGCATTTTGCCAAAGCAGTTTGGATTATATGTACTTCTCGGAAATTCCTTTGAAGGAGTATAAGCTGATCAATATCTCCTGCCAGACACATAAATAAGTCAATGAGATGTATGCAAGCATGAATGGCAAAATTTTGACCAGCTACAATTATTTCTGTACTGTAAGAGAGGTACGCCACAACAGGCACCTTCACCATTCTAAGCACTTTGTCAAATATTACTTCGCTTTTCAAGAAGTATCTCCATATTTTCTATTGTTTCATTAATTAAATTTGTGGTAGTGTTAGTGTTGACAGGTTAATGATAGCATACAGAAAATTGCAATGACTTGAGCAATTGCATTGGTTAAAAATTGCCAATATTCTGTTCAAACTATTTCAATAGTACAAACTATGTTTGCTTCTTTAAGCTGCCAGCTTTTATAAAACGTTTTTCTGAGAGTTATAAAATTAAACCTTTCAGAATATTTAATCTCTTTTGGAGACTGTATCTTTCTCCAAATGGAGGTCAATAACTTAATCTAGGACTGTCAACTTCTAAAGATTTATAATGCATTTCTTTTGCACACACACACACAATTCCGCCTCCTGGGGATGATTCTGCTCAAATATGTAAATAAATACAGTCACAATTGGACAGATGTTATATCCACTTCCACCATACTTCATTCCAAATTCAGGTCTATATATACACTTGCCTCTCTCGCTGATATTTCAAAATCATAAACTGCATATACACTTGGGAGAAAAATCATACTAGGCATGCAACTGCACTGGATTTTTTTGTTTGTAGATGGAAGTTGGATAACAGTTAAAAATTGCACGAAGAAAGAAAGAGTGATATAAATATAGGATAATGATCCTTTCCCGTATTTACACAAAAATCATAAAATGTAATATGCAGGTGCATCCTAGAATGCACTTGAAAAAGACACTACAAAATATTTTTTTCTTCACTAACTATAAATTTTGATCTTTAAAAAACCTAAAAGAAAAAATATATTGAGTACTGATTTGAAAAATTCATTAAAAATGCTAAAGACTCAGAATGAACAATGTTCTGTAACCATCATGTGAATAAACCATGGCTTTATTCTGGGTCTCACTCTGATTTATTAGGAGCCTGACAGGGCAAGATGCCCACTGCCTCCATCAGCCAGGAACCTCAGGATTAACTCTTTCCTGATGTGCTCGTTGTCAGAGATTTGGTAGAGCAAGGTCCATACACATCCTTGTTAAAACTCCATCATCAAACGGATAGGAGGTTTCAGCTAGTTTCCCTACCTCTGTTCTAGTTCAGGTCTGTCTGCAGCCTCTCTTGAATCAAGCTTGCCAGAGAGCAGCTATTCCAATAGCACAGAACTTCTCTTCTGAAGAGTAATTATTTTTATCCTCAGAATGCACTAGATGCAATCAAGAGTGAAATATTTTTAAATTTCCCATGGAAGGATCCCTCTGTCAGATACTTGAACAGGTTTTCTTTCTATAATGTGCATGCAAGAACAGATACACATACATAAACAGAAATGTGTATATGGACACACTGTCCATTCATAAATGCATTTATTTATTCAAGCTTACTTTCTTCCCAAATCAGAAAAGATGTCATGTGGCTGAGGGCTAAGTATCTTCTGGCAGGAATGATACAGTCTTTGGAAGAGAAGAGTATTACCAGCAGAATCACCCAAGACCTCCCACTTCCATTTCATGATAAAGTTCTAACCAAAATTTCACTCGTTATATTATGATTTGAAACCTACAAACGCACACATTCTTTACAAGGAAACAATACAAACATACATATACTCACATTTCAAACACTTGAGTGTATTATCAGTATCTTCACTTTATATCAATTTTACAAACACAGTTGAATTACTGTAATTTAGTTTAGAAGCACTAAAAAAAAGCACTGTAAAACTGTACTGTAGGTGTCTTGCATGCATCTGAAAAACCACAGGAAGGTGAGCTTCAGTTCTAAAGCTTTAGGCTCCAGGTATTAAAACACAAAACTTCAGGTAATAAATTAGTTGAATATCAACATACAGATTTGAAAGACCGAATGCAACTTTGGCAACTTGTACCACAGGAACATGGGTGAGATAACTATTTTTTTTATAAAGCCAAAAGTCCTTTAAAGTCTGTGACTAAAACTTTGGTATATGAGAGACAGAAGATACAGGCTTTCATGAGCTTTCTCCTTCAGATCATGTTACAAAAAAGGCACCTACAGTCACCTACAATGGATATGTTTATCATATGGTCAAAAACATACCTACAAAAATACCTTATTGCTGAATCAACTCAACAGAGGTAATCAACTGGTAAACTGAAAAGTTTTAATAAATATACACAGAGATCTATTTCCTTCTGTGTAAAGTTCACTGAATTTACTGATAAACAAGAGCGCTATGTTTTTGACTGGAGTTCCAAAGTAGTGATATATGGAATATGTATAATATAGACTTGGACACTTAAATTGTGCCTGAACTGAGGGGGGCAAAATACTCTTTGTTAGAGAAATAATTATTGCTTATAAGGGTTCACTCTGCAAAACAGGAAATTGTTTCCAGGACAAGAAAAAAATACTAATGACTGCTTGTCTACCTCAAGAATTTGAAGTTAAAGAATTGCCAAAACAATTTTATTTATTCTTACTTAGCAAGGCTAAGAATTATAATTTAGTATCCTCCCTACTACAGCTCACTCTAATCTGGAGCTGAGCAGGAAGCACAAGTGAAATAACGAAAGCCAAAATCCAAGTCTAGCGAGATCAAGAAAGTGTCAGATGTTGACTTCTCAAAATGTTTTCTCTTAATGGAGTTCAAAAAATCTATGTTAAATCAGGTTTTGTTACAGAAGAACTTTTCAGATTACCACCAAAAATACTATGGCTAGCATATGGATTATTACAATTTGAGCGCATTTCGGCTTTAGCTATGATCTTCTTTTTCATAAATGAATGTTTTTTATTTGTTTCTATCTAGGTCACAATGGCATAAACAGAAAACTCTTCACTTTTCATTTCTGCTAGTGTAAAACTCTGTAAGGAAACACTTCTTAATACCAACATTTTCTGTCATGCTATATATCCTTTCATCCATCAATACAAGCAGCTTCTATGAACTCCGGAGATCTTTCGCATAACATTATTGGCAGAGTATGTCCCAGCACTGTTACTACTTGTTTTTGCTTTTGGTTTGTTACGTAGTGACATAATACCATCCTTACCTGAATTAATACTAAGATTGTTCAAACTCTATTGCTTAAAAGTGAGAAAATCCCTGGACATAGTCAAGATATTTATAAATTACCATTACCTTTTAAAAAACATTGTTCATTCTTCTGCACCCACGGCTTACAACATGATAGTATATTAGCAAAGCAGCTAAGACTTTTTACTTACTAGAGAGCGATCCTCTGAAGACCCAGACCCTCTCTCCCACTATCTTATCCATAGGATAGACTTTGTGAGTGCTTTAGGGTCAGCAGTGTCCTTGTGGGCAGTATTTGCCCCCAAAGAGTTGAAAAGACAATTGTTCAATCTATAGCACTTACAATGTCCTACACACATCTAAGCCTTCACTCTTCCCATTAGGTCTGTTTGTTTTGGCTCTTTTAAAGTCACAGTCTTGATTGTACTGCACAGTAAGTATTTATTAGAAGGTTTGACATATCCTTACTTTTCTAGGCCATATGATATTTAAACTGGAAATAAAACACCAAAGTCAGCAAAATAACCTAATGTCTTTTATATGGCAGAACCTACAGGCTCAAGCTGTAATTAAACTGTTCCAAAGATTTATACTATGGACTTTCCTATGCTTTCTCTTACGATTAAATGCAGCATGTGAAAAAGGATATTGAGACCTGGATGGATGCATCAAGAAGTATCAATGATTGTTACCTGCAGAGGTGTTACAAGAAATTTCATCTGCTGCAACGAAGACGAATTGATTTCTGCAAGAGAAGATAAAATTCACAATACTGCTTGCTGACTGGGCAATGTGCTAGCTGCCAATTGACTTGATGTTTACAGATGGGGTAGGGTAAGGGTGCTTAATTTTAATGAATGTAGCAAGAAAAAGTGTTGACGTATTTCAGTACTAAAGAGTTTATAAGGATCATGAGGCAGACATGCTGGGATCTTTTAAATGAAATAATGGTGACATTTGGATATGGACTATGTACAAACTCTTGCATTGGAAGCTTCATGTTTAGTGTTACAGATATGTCAATATATTTATGAAGTCGAATAAAAATAAAACAATATTTATATTGATATAGATATTAAAGGGCACTACTGCAGAATAAGTAAAAAGCATTTTTTGAAAAAAAAAAAGAATTGCAATTTACTTCGCGCATCTGAAAGGAGGATATTGAAAGTAAAATATTTTGCTTTTTATATGTCTAATATGATTGCAATCAGAAAATGAATTTTCTGCTCTGCTAAAAAAATGACATAGTATATTCTTACATACTGTCATCCAAATACATACAAAAGTCTATTGCAGAATAAACTAGAGATATGAGTGATTTAATATAAACTTTCTCTTGCAAAATTCTTTTTAATACCAAGTAACATACAAAGAGAAATGCTAAATACACTAATATTTCAAAATGCAGAAAACTTCACTACGGCGCAAATCCTGATTTGTCCTTTCTGAAGTCAAAGCAAACAGGATTTGGGTTAGCGGATATCATGTTTAAGGACTAACATGAAATGATTCCTTTAAATGCATATACACTGCTGCCTTTAAATTATTTTTGTGTTGTGCGGGATTAATAAAGAACCTGGGTGAAGTTTTAACACTAGGGCGCTCTTTAACTCCAAATCACATGTAGCTCCTCCAGCCTGCACTGCTAGGCATGGTGAAATTTCTCTGTTTTGCACAGCTTTAATGCAAGAGTCTACCAAACAGGAGCTAGAAGGAACTAGTTCTAGCTTGTACTAAGGACCACCTAGAAAACTCAGTTCTGCAAGATGATGGAAGCTCTGTCACACATTGAGTACTCTGAAGATCCTATTGAAAACTATTCAGTTCAGGAGCAAACATCTTTAGGGGTAACAGAACCTTGAGGCGTTAAGCCCTAAGAGAACAAAATCTGGTTCTATTACTTCACCTCCAAGGTACTAGAGAGATTTGAAATTCTCCTTTAGAAATCTGTGAACCTTGTTACTTAGAAGTTCACATTTGGGGAAAAACCAAACCAAAAACAGGGATCTGTAATGCGTACTATGCATACAGGACTGATTAGGACCAAAAGTAGTATCTGATCATTGCCTCTGCCCTATCTCAGAGACACCAACACCTGACTTTTAGTAGGAATTAACTTAGCGATCAAACTGTGTATTCTTTCATTTTCAATTGGATGTACAGATTGGTAGTTTTGCTCTTTATTTTTTCATCTGCAGCAATTTCACAAGCTAATGAGATCTACCTAGCATGTAATGCTAGAGATGAATTTGAAAAGTGATGGGGGATAAATTTAGCATTATAAATAGAGAGCTACTCTGTACTTCATAGGTAGTATAATCTATTACTGTGTTTACTGCTATCACCTCTTTTATTATCACCTCTTGTGATAATTACATGGAAAGAAGCAGGCAGATGTTTGCCTAGAAGGGATTCATCCAGTAGAGATGCAGACCTACCAGCTACTGTTTTACAGCAAATCCTTTTGATTCCTTTCTATGAAGGTATTAAACTGCCCTCTCATCTAAACGCAAAGATCACTTTTCCTTAAAAACTGCCTCTCAAGTGGCTAGATGAGAAACTCCTTTTCTTTACCTCTGTTCAGAACCTTTGTTGTCAGGGAACACTGAGCTACACAGACTACCTCTTCAGATGTCAAAGTACAGAATCGTCTCTAAGAATAATATGCTGGTTTAGTTGCTTACAGAAAGACCCCAGAACTCTAACTGCTATTTGTCTTTTGGAACCACAGATGTTATTGAAACTGTTCTGAAATCTTACTTTTTATTACCAACTTTTTACTAATTACTGGCAGAAAATTAATTTTAGAAATTTAACCCAACCTGATACCTGTTTAAAAACACCTACCATAAACATTCCTTGTTAGACTGCTTCACTTCAGATAGGAAGATACTATTTTCCCTGTATTTTGCTTCTGTAAAATTCATTTCACAACTCCATAAATCAATTTTGAAAGTAAGGAGAAAGTTACATACTGATAAGCATAGCAACTGTAAGAATGAAAAGTAAGACTAGATGCTGGAGTTCAACAAGCCTGTTCGATTTTTTATAACTAATTAGGTGTTACTGGTAACAATTACAAGAAATTGTTGAGTAGTTTGATGGCTTCAATCTTTTTATACTGGCATTCTTTTATTTAGTTAAATTCTATACTATGTTTACATAGACCTAGAGGGTGAACTGATAATCAGAGGTGTCACTATACACATGTATCACACCTGATGTCCAAAGCACGTGTTCTTCCCTGGCGTGGACAATCCCACAGTCTGCAGAAGGAGTCCTTCTGAGGACAGCTGACACTGTGGTGCATCACATTCTATCTCTCTTGCAGGACAAGAAACGCAGACCTGGAAAAGGGCAGCTAACCTAACTCGGTCCTTTGCAATCGTAGGGTTGTTCCCTTGAAAGATCCACGTTATGCAGTAACCGTCTTAAGAGTGCAAGGCTTAAAAAACTCACAAGCAAGGTATGGTGAAAATTCATGATGCATTTTAGGTTGGTTTAATGTTCCTCATCACTTCTACACTTTTTATTGATTCAGAAAGGTACAAGAAATGTAAGTGGACCTAACTTTATTATACAAGAAGCCCTGCTCGGTTATTAAGCTACAGAATAGTTTCCATCAATTTAATTTGTGTATTAACAGTGAAAGCATAGAATAAAACTTTTACTGCTCATTGTTTTATACTTCAGATGTAAAAGAACACACATTTAACACCCAGAGAACTGTTTTTTTTCTTTAGATAAAATTTTAAAAGTTGTTACTGGTTGTAAGGGAGATAAACAGAAAAACAAATTGAAAGAGTAACTTGACAAATAGATTGATCTGAATGTACAGTCAGACACATTCAGCTTCCCAGATATTCACACTCTGGGCTAAGTGCAATCATTTTAAGTGCTGGAGTGGCACCCTTGGGCAGCCTGAGCTCTCTGTTGGAAACCCAGATCGTGTGGGTCAGGAAAATACACTTCTGGGACTCTGAACGGCTGTGGTCCATCCGAGCAGCTACTTCCCAAGGGCAAACACTTCCGCATGCTATTACTTTTCTCAATCCTATATAGTGATTTCTTATTCCTCCTAGTAAATTGAAAACTACTACAGATTTTTACCAGTATGGTAATAAAGAAATTTTTAAAGTTGGAAAAAAATGTTTCAACATATTTCCTGAATCCGGACAGAAACAGAGGGAGAGGACAGTAAAAGTAACAGTAAGTGACTTAATGCTCTTTCAAAATATTTTCAGGTTCAGCTTTATCACCTGACTAAAAGTACTCTGTTCTAAATAACAGCAGGCCACTGAACTGAAAGACTTAGATAATAAAGTATTAAAGAAAAATATTTAAGCAAGTGAAGAACAGGAATTTAAGTGAAGCTTGACTAAGGTTTTTCATTATATACACTATTTAGTGAAAGATATCACTAATTACAAATGACTTCACTAAAAGCTATGTACTCACAGAAATTAGGCCGTCTGGACTGTGCAATTTAGTTTAATTTTTTTTCTAAAATACCATAGCCTACTTTCTTCAGCATGTTAGTACTACCACAATTTAATTAAGAAGCCTAAGATATTTTAGAGGTTTATTTTATCACCACTTTCCCTTACCAAAATGCTGCATCTACACATTTTCAAGAGGAGCTGTCTTTTAGTCTTGCTTCTGACAAGTCACCTGAAGCAGTACAGATGAAACCTTCTGTGCATTCACTCTAAAGCTTACTGACCTAATACAGAAGCTACGTGCATAGCAACATTGAATTTAAGCTTAGTTAAGGCTTTATATGTGAAATTTGGTAGAATCATGGCAACAATTTCTAATTACTATGCAGTATTTCTAGCTTTGATTTCTACAGAAATCTTTTCTGTAAACATGTTTAAATAGTCTTGACTCTCTTTTAATCTACGTATTCTGAGAGTTAGTTTCAAGGTTGAGATACCTGATATTCCAAAGAGGAATTTTAGTGTACAAGTGTTTTACATGCTCCATCAGGAAAAATTGACTTGGAGTATTAACAGCATTTCTGCTTACTGAACATTTGTGACTTCCCTTCAAACTCTTCCAAAACACCCTTAATTGTTTCCCATCCTCATGAACCCTAACACCAGTGATCTCAGCTATTGGACCGTCAGATAGATACCAGAACAGAGAGAGGAATTCTCTTTTATACAATCCTCGATACAACACTGAACTTTAGGCTCCTTCACATGTGGAAAGTTGGGAGTTTCTCCACACTGAGAAAACGGAATGAAAGTTCTCTTAAATACTGAAACTCTGATAATTCAATCACACATAAATACATATTACTTTTATCACATTTTCTACATTCAAATAGACGTTAAAGGTCAGTGGAACTTAGAGTGGAGCTCAGAAGGAGCAGAAGCTTATCACAGAGATTGGGTGTACAGTACAGACGTCATCGCTGATCCTGCCTGACCCATCCACGACTTGCTACTTGGCTATTCAGAACCTGGAACTGGAAGATAGGAAGCGATTCAGAGAACGAGTCTCGGATGCTCTTTTTTGACTTGAGGGATCTAACCATCACGAAGCAGAATGCCAATGTAGTTTCAGGACAGACAGTTACTCTGAGTGCTCCCCCTAAGAGTTTCCACAGAGTTGCCCCATCCTGGGAAAGAATGTGCTCTTATTTCTTTGTCTGCACTACCGCAGATTCCTAAAAAAGCATCAACCTACTACCACATTTTCCCTCCTACAGTCACCGGCCCCGCTGTTCTTCAGATGTACAAAAGTACTCACAGTCATGTTCGGGAAGTTTATATACTTAGGGCATTCTGGGTGTAAGAAACCTATGTTTGTAGGGTATACGGGACAAATTACTAACTGTTGTCTGTGTCCTGCCTTCTTCCTAAAAGGCTGGGTGACAGTTGGACTTTCCAACACTATTTACATTTTACACAGCACACAATTAAGAACAAAATTTTGACACACACATAATTTCTCCCAGCACTCGCCTAAGTTTTTAGTCCCTCTTCTTGGCAACACAGAGCTTCCACAAAATAGAAGCCATCATAGAGGTCAAGTGGGATTTTAAGAAATCAGGACTTCCCTAGAGATAATCATATTAACTCTAGGAAATTTGAAACATAAAAGAAGTTATAATCAACTAACACACAGTGATTATTTTTCATACACCAGAATTCTTGGACTTTGTTCACCAACTTCACAAAACTAGACAGAAATAATTTTGCTTAACACAGAGGTGCAGTCCCCCCTCCCAGAAATATAGCAACTGCTGAAAACAGTGCAGAGCCCCAGAAGATGAAGGCAAACAATACTGAACAGTGGGAAGATTTAAACTATACGTAATCGGTTGACTTTTTCTGGTAACACCACCATGAGATTTACATACACAGTCAGTATTTAGATTTCACGGATGGGAACCTCAGCTGGTAAAATTGATGCAGCTTAACCGAAAGCACTGACTTCACAGGAGCTATTCCAAATTGTATTCTCCAAGGATCTGGTGGTAACTGTCTAGTGTAGCAATGATTTTTCCCAGGAGTGTTCTATGTAGCACATCTATACATTTCCCCATTATATTATTAAAGGTACTGTATTTTTCCTTCATGCTCTAAGGCTTCATTGTTCTTGTTAATGTTGAGGGCTTTTTGGCTATGAATTATAATACAGCTGACGGCTTGCTGCTTGAATGGTTTCTATAATTTTCAAGTATGGACAAAGTTTCAAAGTTTTCCTCAAATGATTTTGTGAAGTCCTTCCCAACTCCCTCCTTCTGGTGTCCTAAATTTAAATATAAAGGCTATCAAATAATTTCATCTCTTTGATATTAGTATAATAACTATAATAAGAAGGTTACTTTTGCTATCACTGTGCTTTATATTCCCATTACTGTAAGATCAAAGTACATTATCATACTCATAGCATTCGAATCACAACACAAAGACAACTAAACAACTTTACAGCCATACCTATATTAAATGAAGTAAGAATAAAACTATAAATAGAAAGTAATTCATGTGGTATCAAGCTTCAGCCACACTAACTCGTTTGACCTGATGTGCTTTAGGAAAGTATATTGTGCTTTTAGACTACTTTCTTCCACGTCAGGTTCTTTTTTTCTGCAAAATTGCTTGTTCAACCTAACGACTAATAACGATGCCAAGGCAAAGATGCAGATATTCTGCTTTCACTTAGGCATTCCGATGTCATTGTCAAGAGATGATGCATCTCCCACCTCCATCGTTCCTGACCATTCCATTACATGCCCCTTTCTGAAATTTTGAGGCAAGCCTTGGAAGCGTACGGAGTAAAACCTCGCATCAAAAGAACCTGATTCTTCTCTACAGCCTGCCTCACAGAAGACACTAAAGCTCCTCTGGACTTCCCAAGCAAAGGCAGCTGGCCCATTGGCCTGGACTCGGCTGCCACCCCAGTAGGGCCAGTGTCACCCACTGCCTGCAGGGAGGGGTTTTGCATGCCCTCGAGTGACTCCCAGGGTACTGGAGCCCTGTTTCCAGGCGGCTTCACCAAGCCCTTAATTTGACTGCCGGGTTAGTCACCTCTGCTTTGCTTCTCATTTGTGTCTCTTTTCTGCTCAATACAGGGGATTTCAGCATCATTTAGCCAATGACAAGCTGTCTCTTAACATAATTCAGACTGCCACAAGATAGCAGGGGACGGAAAAATGCAGAAATCTCTCTCATTAAATTTGATCCTGCCATCAGTCACACAACTTCTTGAACAGTAATAATTCGTTTTAATACCAGAAAGCACTTTTGCAATTGTGAAAAGCACATCTTGAAAAATAGAAAAAAAAAAAAAAAGAAAAAAGGAAAAAAAGCCCTAACTCTTCTGGACACTAATTGAAATGTGCATTCCCAAGACCAGTGATACGCCTGTATTATTCCATTTACTCAAGGAAAAAAAAACCCAAAAACCTAAAGAGAGAACTGCTCAACAGAAAATGCTTTCTCATAATTTGCATTCTTACACCAAGCTTTCCCCAGCAGATGGACAGGCATCATTTTTTAGCCCTTCTACTGAACTACCTAAATAACCCATTCAGGTGCTACAAGACAGAGACTCCTTTTAGCGTGGCCTAATATTAACACTGTAAAGCACGGTAGGAAAATGACCAGGTGTCCATTTCGCATTCATTGCAGATACGATTCTTCCATGGTGATGTCTTGTACATGAACTCCCCCTCTCTCTCCTGCTATTACCCTTCAAAGACTGTATAAAGGAAATTTCTAGCAAACTAGTCCTCTACTTTGCAGCTTAGTGTAGTAGTTGTGCAACTTAGTATAGCTGTTGCAAAAAATATGTTTATTTTTAATATATTGCCAAAACATGGCCAATGCTTTATGTCACAATCGCTGGAAAAATCTGTAGCCCTTTCACCTACATTTTTAATCTACAAATATTTTATTTCCTGATTTATTTTTTAAATCAGAGCCATACAAATCTGCTTAGTTCTAGTTCCTATTACCTGCTGTACCAATGGAATTCTTCTTTGTTTGAAGTATTACATAATATATTATACATCGTATAAAAATATTTGTTATTAATAATACATTATACATCTTATAAATATATTTGTTATTAATAATACAATATACATAGTATAAATGTGCATATTTATCTGCAAGAGGAACACAGATGATTTTTAAGTGGCTTTTAAAGTGAAATCTAAAACTAAAAGGTGAAATTCTGAACACCACATAAATCAGTAGTAGAATTCATACTGACCTCCATGGCGTAACTGCTCTCAGATTATTTGCCTTTTACTGTGATCAACAGTCTACACATTTAAAGTAATTCCTCAGAGAAGTGATCCAGTAAGTCTACTTCAGAAGTGCTGCACGTCAGCAATGTAAACTGATGTCATTATGATCCAAGAATGCTAAAATTAAGGCTATTTTTGAAGTTTTATCATTTATATTTGAAATTTATTTTTATTACTATCTTTTGGACATACTTTTCTCTCTAGTGCAAGCAGTACAGTATTTTAAAGTCAGTTCATTCCGTATTTTATTAGCATTTCACTCCTCCATCTTCTCTCTGACTCTTTCGCAACGCTCTTCATTCCTCCTTGCGTTTACAGCGCTCACAGAGCAAGCGCTCGGGCTGACAATACTTATTGCATGTTCTAATCTGCCTCTTTGTGGTCTATCAAGTCAATGATCTGAAAACTAAAAAGTGTATAATTAGACACTGACATGTCCAGAGGAACTGTTATCGTCTATCATGTCACAGGCACTGACCCAACAGACTGTAACAGTTTTGGTCTGCTGGATTAGGAATCAATGTTTTAGTAACTCCCTAACTCTGTATTTATCCACTCTGCTGAATACAATACACTTCAAATTTGAAAGTCATACTTCCTCTCAACATCCTCGAAGAGTGAAGCAGCCCGCATGAACTATTAATGAGATAAATCCTACTTTGAAAATTTAAACCAATCTTTTTTTTTTCCCCCCTCCTTTTAGAGGAAATGCATGCATAAAAATACAAAGGAATATATTTACAATAACAGTTATTTACTATCAACTTTTATTTTAAAGTAAGAAACTCCCAAGTTAAAACTCATGTTCTATAGCCTGATGTAGGCTAGATGTATTAAACAAAAAGAAAGCAAGGATACTAAGGTTGATATGTAAATAACAGAATAGGTGCACTGGGGTTTTTTTTTTGTTTTCTTTGGTGGTTTTTTTTTGTTATTTTTTAATAATAAGCATTTAACAGCTCCCACTATGTTCAAGAAGAAACTGGCAGCAGAAGTACTCAGCATCTTTAAACTTGGAGCACTTTAGGAAGCCAGGTATGGAAATCTAGGCTTTAGTGTTCCTCTACCTTCTCCCTCAATTTTTTCTTCATGATTTCCAGGATGGATGCCAAACCAGATTTCACAGTTCTAGCCAAGCCTTTCCTTGTCTGTGAGGATCTTTAAAATATCCCTTGATATTACACTGAAGGAGCATGGAAATAACAGGAAAGAGATGTAGAAGCAGGGTATGAAGAATACAAGCTCTAACATGATGAAAGTTTCATAATTGGTGTTTACCATCATTTTGGGACAGAAACCCTAAGCCTTTCCACTACTGTATTTCCTCAGATTTGAACTAGTGGAGTAGTTTTAACAGCTGCGTGGATATTACATGGATACTGATATTACACACAGGTGAATCAAACCTTCGTAGTATCAAAAAAGATGTTAATTCTACCAAATATTAGAGGAATGTATTAAACCATCAAAGTGCATAAAGTAGCTTCCTAGACTTCGTAGGAGATCATATTTTTATGAAATGTAACTGTTTGCCATGTTTTCCTACACTAATGATTCCCTGTGTCTCCCAAAAAAAGCCACATATTTACAATATTTTAGAATGAACCATGTTTTAATCCTTACAAAGTGCTCTATGCAATATATTTTTATTTAAGGAAATTCCTTTCAAATTGCTTTACATGAAACTCTCTGTTCACAGAATTTTAAACTCTTTGATCATTTATTGTTCTACTACATTCTCTTTATTCAGAATCACCCACTTTTACTCTCTAATTCCTTCACTAAAAGGTACAGTTCTGGCTATGAGTCCTACAGTCTAGTCATTCCCAAAACTGTGATCTGAGTGATGGATATGGGTTATGAAATATTAACGTGATGCCAGCGATCCTCTAGTTTGCCACAGATCAGATACACATATAAAGACATACAAGCCTAATAGGTAGATGCCCAAATCCACTACCTCTCTGTAACAGCAGAGGGACTGATTTGATTTTTATTTGTACTGTTAGGGAACAAACAAGCTGTAGCTACCATACAGGATATCCGGAAAAACACTAGACCAATCACACGTCACCACGTCAAACCTAAGTGTTTGAAGAAGAAAAGTGTTAAATATACGCTATGTTACTGCTGTTACAAAAGATAAACACAACTTTTGTACCTGGTCAAGATGCTAACTGGTCCTTTTCATTCTCAAAATTTGAGTAGCCTAGGATACGGGCTATACAATTCTTGCTAATGTATCATCTCGTCCCCCAAACTTCTCAATTTCTCAAGATTCAACTTGTATAGCAATATTCAAAAAAGTTTGAAGGTTCCATCTGGGAGTAGAAGAGCAAAGTTACCACTATATTCTATTCTTCTTCCTCTTCTAACCAGATTACCGTAGAAGTTAAAACTGTGCATAGAGGTTTTTTTTCCTAAACCTTAAAAAGTGCAATCATTAAATGAAGTACTACATTTTAAGATAGTCAACCTTCTATAAAATTATTTAATGGAAAATTAAATTCTGACTGAAGATACTATTATATTTTATATGCTGTCAAAACCTTACTTTTTAGGATATATCACTAGTAAGTTCCTCTATATGAGAAAATAATTTGAATAAAACTGCAGTGCTTTTCATTTATTCATAAAATAGAAGATCTTAAAGTCTAAAATATACCAAAAACATCACCTCCATCTATAGAAGCTCACATTTTATATTTTGTGTATTTTATTCTTCATTCTAATTTTTTATTCTTTAATAAGCATGTTTCCATTTAGATCAAATCTGTACCTATTCTTTTTTAGGATAATCTGACCCCAAATATCAAGTATTACTTTCAACTACTTGCCCAAAGAGAACTGGAAAATATATTAAACTGTATCTCTGTAAACACTGATAGTCTGACAAAAAATGAACACTTCACATAGTCATGTTAAAAATGTAAACTATTAGAATATCAGGATTTTTACCGGGAGTAAGTTTTCAGATCTGGAAGATACACAACTTCCATGTGACAAAATTTTCTGCCTCAGATTTCATTCAAAATCCTATGTATGACCACAGAACATATAACAAAAACTGATAGCAAAAAAGAAAATAATTTTATACTACAAAGTGTTTTGTGCAAAATATTTTGGAATATCCCTTTTAAAAAAGATTAGGGGGAAAAAAAAGAGTTCAGCTTCCACTGATGAGGAATCTAATCCAAAGTCAATGGGACTCTTCCCATTGTTTGTAGTGAGATTTAAAGTTGACATTGTATTAGAAAAAGGGAATTGTGCTCAGAGCAAAATACCTCTGTACATATGTATAGGTGTGTGTGCACACGTGTGTGTGCAGGTGCAAGTGTGTGTGTGCCTGTGGGCGAGAGATGGATGGGGAATGTGTGCATATATATGAATACACAATCATACATATATAAACACACATAATTATCGTTATTAAGTACAACAGGGCTAGCAAGCAGTACAAGCGAAATGCCTCTACCTGTCAGGCAAGGCTAGTTTACTGTTATTGGGGTTTTGTGTTATTCTACCACCATACACACTTTCATAAATATTGCTGACGAAGTTAATATGCAAGAAAGGAACATTTTTCTTACTCCGATCGAAGATGCAATAATCAAATCATAAAACACAAAACCAATAGCCAATCAATGTGAATAAGTCTGCCCATAGGCTTAATTCAAGCAAGCCATTCACTGAGCTATGTGATGGATCTGTCAAATCCAATACAGCATTGCAGACATACTAGCAACATCAAGTGAACATGCAATGACAAAATGACAATACGCCCCACTGCCATGCTTTGACTTGTTCTACCTCATCTACATAAAACTTGATGACTTTGCTAGTTTCTCTTGCTTCAGACCTGGATGGAAATCTAACAACTATATTTTTATTTATATTTTTAAAAATATTACACGAAAGCTGAATAAAAGCTGTACGAATGCTTTATTGACATTTGAGTTAGTGTCTTTTGCACATCCTTACAATTCTTTTTTCCAGACACTCTCAGTTTAAAGAGTTTGGCAGGCAAAGCTCCAGAATGGTAAAGAACATATCTAGACCAGTAGGTGCCCTCTTATCAGTTATAAGAAATGGGAAATTTATCAGAAATATTTTAAGTATTAGAAAGTTAAATATGATTTTTTGATCCACTTCTGCAAAGAGTTTCAAATTTTCAAGTGCAATTTAGTATGATGATAGATCACACGGGATAAAAATCCAATTCGTTTTTTTGTTTTGAAGTTGTATTCAGTGATTATATTGCTTCATAAATAAAACAATATGTACCTTTTTGTTTGGTTGCTTTGTTGTTTTTGTTTTACAATTCTAAGAAACGACTGGAGAAATCTGCAAGGTCTACCTCTGCTGTGAAATTGTTTTTAGGAGTACATGATTTGTCTTAGCAAATACTGAGGGGTTTGCATTGACTTGTTTCACAAGATTTCCTTGCCATCTCATTCTCCCCAGTGTCACTGTTCTTTGCCCATTTCCAGCAATACTTCCAGCTGTGACAAACAAGGATACCATCGCATTTCTTCACAATAGAGCTCTCTTACAGTGATCATTATCCATTGACTTGGTGTATTGATTCTGGAGTCCCAAATCTTTCTGTTAACCTTTATTTTTAATTTACCAAAACATGTCTCCAATATAAAGATTTCATCTTTCCATCTCCTGACTTAAGAAGCATGTCAAATATAGAACATTGCCATTCATCATATGTATGAGCTGTGATCAAGAAAATAAAGCTTTTTTTTTATTTTTTAAATTAATATGAAGTAGTATTTCCATGATATGTCACTATTTGGATAGTACACACTCACTGGTCCTCACCTCATTTTTCTGGGTGTTTTTTACACATAAACAGTAAATATATTTCACGTAGAATTAAATTAAATAGGGGCTCAAATCAACACTAAATAAGAGTACTGTGTAAGGAGATATGGAATCTTCAATATTGTCAGAGGACAGCAGATGATTATTACACTGAGAAGAAAAGATACAAGCAGCTGTACTGCACTGTATTTCAGCACTTTCAGTATTAATAATTCACAAAAGTTGCTAAATTCATTAAAAAATGAATGAAAAGATGATCAAATTAAGCAAAATGTAGTTGTGAGTAATCAGAGGTATCCATGTTTGCACATAGTTTCCCATATGCAGAGAAATGTTTGAGCAGATTGTTATTTGTTTTGTTCTCTATATTAGTTTTAGGATTCTCCCACAAAGAAATTCAGTTATAGTATTAGTAATTTAGACATGAAACCATAGTCATTTGGGGGGAAGCAGACTGAAGATGAGTATTAACCACATTTAAAAAGAGAAGCTAAATAAAAAAAAAAAATCCAAAAGATATAAAATTCATTTAACATATTTAAAATTATGCAAGTAAAGACAGGTTATTACAATTCTAATTATACATCAAGTGTATCTGAAAGTTAGACATTTTTTAAAAAAATAATTAAGGGTTGTAACAACTGCAGTACTACTGATGCCACCCCAAGCTTTCTTTACAGCATTTATGTTCTTAGACAAATTAACTTGGTGATGTTGACTCTCTACCCATAGCAGAACATGTGACCCACTGATGTTTTATCTCACAGCATTTGATTTGTTTTAAGAGAAGGCACATTAATTCATAATTAAAGCATTTAAAAGTCATCTTCATGTTGTTCAATTTATCTATGTAATGTATAGTCTTTCAGAAATCCCATTTATTTATAGGAATAATCACCCTATAAAATGATCCAGGGACACCTGAACGATATCTGGCAAGAAATGGCTAACCACAAGCGGTTATTTATAATTTTGTCCTTTCACTTTAGTAAGTTTCAGAAGCAGGAATTGTTTTACATTATAAGCTCACAGAAAAATACTAGAGCTGCGACATGCTAACACCCCTTTGTGGAAACGAAATGAAACTACTGAGTATCACTTCACCTTTGTAGGTTACCCTAAGTAGAAATAGTACATCCCAAACAAAGTGCATACTGCACATATCTAGTTGATATTACTGATCCAAAATTAATAGAAAGTAACTTGCTTACCTGTCTGACACAGCATGCCTCAGCCACACATGCAAATTATTTTATTCACATAACTTTAAAAAAATATATCTTCATTACCCAGAATAAGCATTTGAAAGGCAAATCTGCATGCAGAGCATTGTAACATTCATACCATGGTACTTTGTTCTAAAAATACAGAATCCATGAACAGCACTTCAATCTAAGAAATAGTTCACTGAAATTTCTTAATCTGGTGATTTCTTTAAGAAACAGAACCATTTAAAATAATGTCTAATTTAGCATCTAAAGAAATTTTTCAATACGTATTCAAGACTTAAGAAATTATCTCCATGATTGCAAGGGAAAATTTTCTTCTATAAGGAATTGAGAAGTGTGACCTTACTTCTCGCTGCTATTGTCAAGAAAAATATATGCATGAATCTGTCTTTCACAATATACATCCTGCCTTGACGACTGTATACTCTTCCAGCACTTGAAAAGTATTAAAGATAGCATGGATTTCTTTTTTAATGGTACAGTTTATGAAGAAAACATAGGATATTCTCTCTTTTCATTACAAAATCATGTCCACACACTGCAAAGACTCAATTTTATGCAATTTGACAAAATCCTATTCCTACTGAAGTCAATAGCAATTTAGACCTTGACTTCAAAGGGGTCCCAGTTTTTATTCTGCAAGAAGACAAGCTAATTTATGTGATGTTGCTTTTAGTTTACACAAGTTAAGTCTTTGCGTGCTTCTCTTATGCAGATTTTTACCAATCTTATTTGCATTGAATGCGGTTTACATTTTGAGGATAAAAATACAGAGCAAAAGATGAATAACTGGATTTTTTTCAGTATTTCAAAGAATCAAATGCCTAGAAAGAAAGCAAATGGAAAAAAGATTGTTTTGCCTTGAATAGTTTGAGGTTAGACAGAGTTCATTCTCAATTTCCACTGACTAAAACAATGTCAATGAGAACTGAGGGCACTCAATAGGTTCAGGTTCTAAATCAACTGAAATAATACTCCTAAGACAAATAATGATCTTTAGTAGCAGACCATCATGAAGCTGTACATATCTTTATCTACATTGTACAAGGGTCGCAGACATTAACTGGATGATCTACAGCTTGGGAATGTGCACATCTCATGCCTGCTTCTCAATTAAGGCCTAAAATCTCTCAATTTATGGCTATTCATGGATTATAATAAAACAGCCTGCTTTAGATATCACAATTATCTGCAGAGCAACAAGACAGTTATGAGACTTCAACAAGGCAAATTTATAGAATCATCTTCAACTTCCACTGGTCAAATATTGATCAGGAATAAATGAGAGCTTACCTGTCACTGTAGGCAGCTGCAGTGGCAGTGGCAGGCTGGGCATACCGGTAGGCAGCATAACCACCCTGAAACACAAACTCATGCTCTAACTGGATTGCTACAGTGCCTTCAATAGCATTTTGTAAAATTCAGCAACAACTGAAAGAGCGCTGCCATGCTGTAAGTTCAGTTAAGGGGTTAAATACGTAGGAAATATTTCAGCGAATTGTTAAGCAAAATTTGTCACCGCAAACTTGTTAAGATTTGTCCCAGAGATCAGGAGAAAGCAATGAACTGTGTTCATCAGTGTAAGCTTTTCTACGAGAAAATACTGTATTGTTCCACAAGTTTTCAAGTAGCAATTGTTCTTATGAAAGAAGGGTATGTATATTAATAAAGCGATGCTGACCTTAAAAGCAAAGCTCAGCTAATAATCAATTCTTTTTGGTACAAAATAAGATTCATCTTGTCTGGTTGATTAAACCTATGAATTGGTGCACTCCATTAACACTTAATGTTACACAGGTTTCCAATTTATCCACAAAATTATAATGAAGAAGCAAAATCCTCTTCTTCCATGAATTAACATTCAGTTGTATGCAACAGTAATTGCAGCTGTTCAATTAAGCAAACAGGACAAACAAACACACATTTGAAAGGAATTGTGTGCAGTGATGCATTCCTTCTCAAACTGTGAAAACAGCAGAGCTTCCTGTTCAATGGACCACGCCGTCACATCAACCGTTTCAAAACGATCTCCGCATGCCAATTAACCAAGAGGCCAGTCTCCACAGAGAACACCAATATGATTTACGTCCCCATTAGAATTCACTGCCCCAGAATCCTCTGGGAGAGGGGACTTTTGGATTTCCTTTCCCACCTTCTCCCACCTTAACAAAGAGCTGAATAAGAAAGGATCAGATCACTCAGTTTTGAATAAAATTCACTCTTTCGCTAAAGTGTTCGCGTTAGTGGATGCATTTTTTTTTCTTCCTTTTTTTTTTTTTAGAAGGCTGCACTCACACATGGTATCATGCCGAAGCATGAAGAATAGGCTATGACGTGTCAACCTTTACTGTCACAGGAGTACATTTTTACTGCAGGAACTTTTGTGTGTTTTCTATTTTGATTTTACAAATAAAAATTCACTCTTTTCAGAAAAGCAATTTCAACTACTTTTACACGCTATTTCCATTCTTACTACTTTTCTTGGCAGAATCGCTTTCACCCTTAACACGAGTAAACCTTTCTGGTTTGAAGATCTGAAGCAGGCTGGCTTTGGAAATCATTCACTCAGCTGATAACATAACATCACCCGAAGAATAAACATATGTTTTACACATAGTGACACCTCATTAGAAACTCCAGGCTTTGAATTGCCAACTTACTTGAGGAATACTCTTTCTGATTTTTTCCAGTGCTCACAGAGAACAGAGCATGTTTGCCTCCCTGCTCCCAGCTAGCCCCCCGCCAGCAGCAATTGTGTCACACAAACACCGGAATCGGGCAGGCGCTATCATCATGCTATATACGCTCGCTCTCTTGCAGCAAGCGCAGAAGCATGGAGATGGAATACTTTCTCATTTCAGATCATTTGATTTTTATAAACCAATAGAAGGCTATTACTGTCAAAAATGTATAATGGGCACATATTGCTTGCAGGTATGTGCATACAGACAATCAGATGTCAAATAATGTCACTAAGTGCAAACCGAGCCAGCAAACAGCGAGGCTGAGAGATGATAATGCAAGCAGCACCCTTAGGCTGGCTTCTACTACAAGGAGAAAGGTGTTCTCCCCTCCTGGTTTTTCGACTGCTAAATCTAGCGCTTTTTGTTCTCTCCTGAGTGCTGATCTGAGCGAGTACAAATGGTAAAAGTATAAAGAAGATATTAAACTTATTTTGACGATCCAGTCCTGAAAATGCGTGGCAGACTGCCAGTCGTTCTGCAGTGTGGCACGATTCTGTTCACCATGCGTAGGACTCTTATTTGTCCTGCAGTCCATTTCTAAAATGACTTATTTGAATGCAGGAGCCACTTCATTTCAACCCAGCTACGCACATAATGACTCCCACTGCAGGAGAGAATCGAGACTGGGCCACCACAAGACGTGTCCACGTTTCGATGTTCTTAAACAGACAAGAATGAGACTGGCTGTTCATACACAGGCTGGTCGTAAATCTGCAAATAGTAGGCTCTGTCAGGATTGTTTTTCTTTCGTTTATTTAACTATCACGAAAAAATGGTCAGTGTGTGAAGATGGACCGCTTCTTTCCCCTAAATATAAGAGTTACACTCCTTTGATGCCTACATTTTTACTTGTTTTCATCATGGAATTGCTGCTGAACAATGAAGCTCAGCTCTGAACTTGATTACGATGCTTTGCATTCAGCAATCAGTATGAAATTTGTGAGAGTCCTGTAAAGACTGAGTCTAAAGCAATATAAATAAAAAGAGACTGAAGTTATTGCATTTGCCTGAGTTCTTTGGAGATCTGAAATGCAGGATGCATTTGGTTATCAAGACAATCATAATTCCCTACCAGCCCATGCCATGATTTCGTATTTTCAACATAAGCTGTCATATAATTACACGTAAAGACAGTCTTAAGCGAATTATTTTTATGGGTTTGTGTTCTGCAGTTTTGGTGTGGTACTAAGTTTTCTTATTGTTTTACTTCGATTACTTCAGATGATTTATCATTGCAACAACAAAATACCTGAAGTTACACTTTATATTGGAAATCAGGGTGGGAATCCAATTCAATCCCCTGAATTCTAAACTTCTGTGACAAGTTCTATTTACAATTTTTCTCCAATTTTGAACTTCTTAGATAGTATCTTAGATGAAGAACAGACTAGTACTAAATATACATCTCTTGAGTAACATATTGAATATTTATCTATGTGCCTTAGACTACATTGCAAAATAAAATATTTAGAACAAAATTATGAAATAATTACATAATAATAAATAAGTTTTCAGTTCCTATGTTTTAGAAATGTTTTAGGAATGCTTTTCCCCCCTCACTAAGTACATTCAAACAGAAAGTACCTGACTGTTATGCTTCAAATTATTATTTTCAAAAATCAGCTGAAATAATAAATTCAGCTAAAGTAATTAAAAAATGTCTACTGCCTTATCTGTGCTCCCATATTTGCTACTTCCAAAAGAACAGTAACACACTGTTACAGCAGCTTAAGTTTTCTTCAAAAAATTAAGCATAGAGTCACTACACTCGCAGTCCCAATACAGAGATGCATCTCGCTAGTATAAAATACTGAATGGGAGACTCACAAGTCACTGCTGTATGTCGTGGGATATGAAGAATATCTATGACTTTGTGACAGAATCTGGAAAATAAAATGCAACTGGTAGCCTATTCTTGTCATTTACACGCACAGAATCTATTTTCTTACATAATTATTTGAGTATTAGTATGAGTTTACAAGACTGTGCATTCAGCATAATGCGATTTCTCCATCAGTCAGTATGTCATACCTGTGGTAACTTATTGCCATACACAGGCTCTTGCAATACTGCTCTATAAAGAAACAGAAATGTAATGATTTGAACGAGTAAGGAAAGAGGGATAGAAGGAAAGATGGCAGGAAGGAATTTAGACAGACTCCCCAAAGCCACTCATTACAATTTTCCTTTCAGTGTTTTATACATCTCTGTCGCTCAGGCAAATTGCAAAAGAGCAGTGGGATCCATGGCAGATCAGTAGCCAACTGTTGCAGAGAAATCTCCATAAATTTTAGAAAAAATTGCAGAATTTTTAGATAAGATACAATAAAATGGAAATGAATGGAAATAAAATGAATCTGAATTTTAAAATAAAATGCGTATGTCTGTAGGAAGAATAATTTCCACAAAAACGAGTTATATAAATGCACATCCATAGATTACAAAACCACGTATACATGTGTGCATTTCCTCCTAAAATACCTAAATTACTTTTTCTCCTGATCTTAGATATACTAACGGTGTTGATTGTCGATAAACTAAGGGACTCTAAATGATGGGTATTTTTTTTTGGTAGTTTTTCCTGTTACTAACATATTTAATATTCTGGATGGATGTGGAGAATTATTTTTCCTCAATTTGTACTGTCTAAACCTCCTTTCACTCAATGATCTCCAAGTATTTTGTGAACATAAATTAATCAAGGTTCAAAACCTTCTCTCGAATTGAGAATTATTCCTATTAGCTAAAAATAGAGAAATGGGATTAAAAATGGCATGAATTATACCCAGCCCTGTAGACTACAGAAAGTAGCAGCAGTCATTTCCTCTTCCTCTACTCATATGATACTGAGGTTTAAACAGTATTTGTTCTGCTTATAGCGTAAAACTTGAACTGGGAGAATTAAAACTACAATATCCATCATCTCTCTGTGCTGGCTCAGCTTCTGAAACAGGCCTATGTGAAAGGCTGACGTTATTTCTCTGTGGTGCTCCCAGAGGTACCCGTTGCCTCAGAACAGCTCTCGGTAATACATCCAACCCGACACCACCTGTATTAATTCCAACCAAATACAATCACCAGGAGTGATCTAGCATTTTTATTTTTTCAAAGACATTTCATTGTGTTCCAGCACATAGAGCACTAGGAGGAACATCCCACTGCTCCGTGGGGACTCTTTTGCCCTTGGAAAAGTAATTTCTCCACTTCTCTTTCTGTTTCTGAGAGTCACAGGAATGGTACATCCCTCCATTTACAAAACAGAAAAATCTTTGGTTCTTAAGACTTCATATCCTTGCTTTTCACATTAGAACAGTGTCTATCAGGATATCTGATTGCATCGATGGACTTGTACCTAGTACCAAGGGAACGATGCTTAGATAATCATATCTGCTTTTTCCTTGGGAAATAAATCTGTGCTCCACCCTCAGTATCCTCCTACCTTTGAGCTAAAGGAGATGGCAGTAGCTATTGATGATCTCGTTCCACACCCCTGATCACAAAGCAGGCCTTACTGTTGATCAGCAGCTCAGTAAAAAAGTCTTCAGCCTATGTATTTATATGTCATTGAGGACTATCCCCAGCTGCACTACCACAGGTCCCCAATCCCGAGAACAGGTTAGGAAATCCTGTGGTGAGCAATAAGCCTGACTAATGTGCATGGTTAAACTGGCTTTCCAAGGGACTTCTGAAGCTGGTTATGACAGTGTTTGGAAGTTTCTCATATTTCTCAGGCTTCCCATAGTTTAGGTGTGAACTGAAGACTGACATGTTCTGAAAATGTTCTTCATGACAATGGTAAAAAAAATAACAGCTTTAAGATAAAGCAGAGCAACAGCGTAGAGCTATTATTCTAACCGCATATTTCTGTGTCTGTTACTATTTTTGCTTCATTTTGTGGATTGTATTTTCTTATTTTCACAGGTGTCAATCTTCATCTAGGAACTTCTATATTTGCTGGCAGGCAACCTTAATTCTCTTTAAATGACTTTTTCTCTTAGTGAATCAATACTTAATTTTAAAAGGTCTTCCTTACTCCCTAATCATCTCCTTTATTTTTCCTACTCAAAGGCACATTTAAAAAGGAATTCAATAGCTCAGCTATTTCAGAGGCATTATTACATTTCATATAGAACTATATGAAATATAGAATATATTATATTACAGCTAGAGTCACGGCTGTTGATTTTTCAGTTTAGACTGTACTTTGCACCTTTTTTTATCTTCCTATTCTCTTCTACTCCCCTGGCTAGTATTAACCAGCTCTGGCCATTTGCTGTTCTTGGTTCACCCTGCAGTTTTCACCCAACCAGTGTCCTTCTGTGTCTTCCCTCCTTCCTTTTCCGTGTTACTGTCAGTACTCAATGTCATCATATCAGAGTGAAACCCACTTTGATATATCTGTTAATGTATATTTTTGGTCTGGCCTTCAGTACTGAGTTCCTTTTGTTTTGCTTCCTGTGGTATTTTTAAAGTTCCTTTCTCTCCAATCTCCTATAAAACCTATATTGTTTACATTTTTTTCTACTTTTTTTCCACAAAGCATTTCTTCTTTCACAAAGCTTCAACTCTGCACTTAAATGAAAAGCTGTGTAGAACTATGTCATAATCAATTGGGGTTTAAAAAATAACTTGGTCCACTGCAAGCTAATACTAATACTAAGAACCAATACACTGTGAACCGTAAGGTTTCTTACGATTTCTGCCAGTTCTCTGTCTCCCTCTTCCTCCCCTGCAAAATGTTTTACATGCAAGAAAGAACAAACAGGAAGAAAAATGAGTGATAAAATAAGAAGCTCTGTACATTATAAAAAAAACCTAAACAAATTTCTAGAAGAGTGTTTTAATTCTGTCAACTGCCATAAAGGTGAACATTCTGCTGCTCTAAGAGAACAAAGAAACGCCGTCAGAAATACAAGGCTGCAACAGAGTGCAAACCAATGCACCAGTATAGTTATTCCATTTTCTAACGTACGTAACAACAAAACTGAGGCTATACTATAAATCAGTAATTTTTTCGGTATCTTCCTCATTGAAATTACTTTCCATTTGGAAACAAAATGTTTAAGTCTGTGAGAGGGTGTGAGGCCACCTAAAAATAATATTGTCAGTCACCAAAAGAGATGGTCCTGATTTTCAGCAACAGTGGGTTCCAAAACTACGAACTGTTGCATTAACATTTAGTTCCCACCTATACTATGACATTAAGCAATCCTGACGAAGATGTCTTGCTGCCTTTCAGATTTTCAGGTTGGTAAACTGAGCAAAATGGATGTCACATTCTTTTGACGGTTTGAAGAAATATGAAAATTGGAAACTACACTTGAAGAAATTCCACACTCTACTATATATCCTATATAGCTCAAAAATTCAGCAGCAGTGTGTTTATGTGGTGAGGTGAAAGCAGCATACTACGCTTGAGTAAGCCTTTGGCAAATGGGTGATTCTCATGTGTTGTAAACAATATGTTACTGATAACATCACCAAGTACGTAGGGAGAGAAATTTAACCCATGCCATTTTACTTCAAACATATTTTTAAACTACACTATTGAATTTTTAGATAAGTGTTGGCCTCTTTCTATCCCTATCAGAAAAACAAAACATACTTCATCCCTAAATGCAAATTGTTTTCCTTCTTTATATAAAACTTAATAAAAAAAGAATCTGTTCCCTTGGAAATTGTTCTAAAAGATTGCTGATAATGAATACAAGGAAGGTTTTCTAGCACTACCTATTGAATTTTTAATATTCATACCAATTTCAACACATCCATCTCTTTGTATCTCTACAAAGACAGTACAACAGAAGTACAAGTAGGTTAGAGAAAGTTGTCTGGTGAAATAAAGACAATACCTGTAACTTAGGACCAGATTGCTTTATCAAAATAACAACCAATCTGAAAGATTACTGGAGTATCAGTAACATAGTTTACATCTACACATTTTAAAAAAAAAGCCTGTGAATGTAGCGTATAAAAATTAATTATTTTGGAAGAGTGAAATTCATCCTCAACCATCTGAAACCTCTTGCATACTCAGACATGTAGCCTCTTTGTACACATTCAAGATAAAAACTTCAGTATTGGTAAGAAACTTTAGAAAATATTATTTAAAAGGAAATTGGTGACCAATGAGGTGAAGCAGGTAATGATGGATCTGGGCCACAAATCCTTACTGACAAATGCAACCACTTGTTACATCACGAGCAGTCTCTACTCATTTCATTTAAATTGAAATAAGCGTATTTTAAAAGAGCAGAGGGAAGTCTACTCAGATTACAGACAATACACAGCCATAGCTTAAACTTACTGTGTAATTAAGCTCTACTCTCACCACGGCCCAATGGTGATTCCCTGGATCTGGGAAATCTATATCTCTCCATAACTTATTTTCATACTTCAGGTATTCATAATACTCGGCTTGCCTTGATTTTAAAAACGAGCTTTTGGGGATTTGCAGAAGAGTGTTTCTGCTTTGTTTTTATTTTTCCTTTGAACTTCAGTTTTGAAGGGAGACGCCCCTCCGCACGCACGCATATTTTTCACATCTTTTTGCATTCATTCAGCATTTGATTGAAGAGTTAATTCAGCTCCACTGAACAATGATAGATGTAATGAACAGAAAGGTCTTCCAATGTGAGAGATATTCTTCTCAATTCTTTCTGACAGGCAAGGGATGGTAAATAGACAAAACAGAGTCAAGCTAGGCAGCAAACTTATAAAAAGAATGACTCTGGTAATGTACAAGGACAGCATGCACATCAATGAATACTTACATAAATGTCTGCACCATAAAATCCATCCTGGTATACAACACTGCAAGGATGCACACACAAAGAAAAACATCCATATTAGTGCATTTCCACATGCAAATGCCACCAACCCCTGCACAGCCGAGGTTAGTCTCATCACAAGAACAGAGGGAGGGGGGAAGGAAGGCACTCTTCACATTGGTTAAGGAGGTTGGTAGAAATTCTCAGATGTGAAGCTGTACCGAGTACAGCGTCTTAGGAAGTATGCCAAATGCTTACTCAAAGAGAGGCAAAGCATGGCAGGACTGGAAAATACTTTTGAATAAGGTTTTTGTGGGGGAGGTAAGGGGTGTTTCTTCTTTTTTTTAAGAAATCACATATTGGTAACTTTTTTCTTTAAAAAATGTCAGTGCGTCAATCCTACAACCAGTTTTAATCCATTAACAAAATGCTATGTCTTGACCTACTACTTTCTTCTCCCTCAATTATGTCAACCCTCTGAAACAAAGCGGTAGTTGTCATTACTTAGATGGAAAACAAAACACAACGTAAGCTTATATGGTGAGAGGAATGCGTGAAATAATTATACTGGTGGTACTCTACCCATTGGATCAAATCTCAATACCTTAGTGTACACACAGAGTTGAGAATATTCATAGGTACTGCATTGTTGGCTTGATACATGTTTCCAAGAGCAACAACAGGTCTGTTAAGAACATCATGGCGTTGTTCTTACTCAAAAAAATATTAACCTTCCTCACTGTACCATTTTACAACTTTGGTGGACATGCCAATGGTTCTGAGCTCCTCTGCAGCTTTGGTTTGATACCTCACTACCTCTTCTCTGAAAAAATGCAGTATTGCTATATTGCTGTTAACAGTTTACTCAGAGACTGCTGCATTTCAGCTAAGATGAATTGTCAGTATAAATAGTTCAACATTCAGATTCTAAACCCTTAAGGATAAATGACATGGTATGAGAAAGATGGTTTAAGATTACACTAAATAAAACTGGAACTACAGAACAGTGGCCTACCGATTACACATATTACGCAAGTTCTGCCATTTTGCATTCATTTGGCAGTTCTACAACTTAAGACGGGTATTTCCAATATCAGAATCAACCCAAGCTGTTTTGAGAGCTAAATATGAGAGCACACAATAGGGCTTTTGCAACAACATTTTCAATTTAGGAACACTATTCTCTGGGAATAATAGTTATTACCAAGTTGCTTGCTTTTGCAAGTTGCTTGCTTTTGCAAGTTGCTCTTTTGCAATTCCAACAAGAATTTTCTTGTCAGATATATAACTGATCTATTGAGGTCAATGACCGAAACCCACAGGGCTGAGTTTGTATGTGTCTAAGTCAGAATCACTTGAGAAAATCATAAATATGCATACATGCACACAAGCCACACTGATGATAAAAGTTTGCTATGGAATAATAATGTGTGAAAACTCAGCTCCACTTAAATCAGAATGTCTGCCATTTGCTTCAGTAAGGTCAGACCTTTATTCACGTATGTTTCTATTTATTATGCCTGCAGAGTAAAATATGCCAATCCTGGTCTACATTGGTAGATTTCAGAAAGCTCGCTATTTACATTGTAGTGTACCTTCATTTTGGTTTTGATATTCTGATTATTTTAAAACATTACATGTTTTTCTTCTACCTATTTGTATATAAGAAATACAACATTCCACATGGCTGTAAGGTAGAAGTACACAATTGTGAACAACATGGAAGGAATTTTATGGGATGATACACAAATGGTACAAAGTTTACTGAAGATGAAGGCCCCCAACCACAAACCTCAGTTCCTCATATCCCTGCACCTGGGAGGAGATGGAGGAGTTGGGAACGAAGGAGTGAAGTTGGGTCTGGGAAGAAGGGGCGGGGAGTGGGGAAGGTGTTTTAGGTTCTGTCTTTGTTTCTAAACATTCGACTGCATTTTAACAGCCAATAAATTAAATTAGTTTTCAAGTCAAGTCTGATGTGCTTGTGACGGTAACTGGTAAGCAATCTCCCTGTCTTTATCTGAACCCAAGAACTTTTCCATCTTACTTTCTGCCCCTATACTCTTGAGGAGGGGGAATGAGAGAGTGGTTGGGTGAGGGTCTGGCAGCCAGCCAAGGTCAACCCATCACAGTACATTAAAAAATACTACTATCAAATATTAGTGAACATTACTTTTCAGAAAACAACGTTTTTGAGAGAATATGTGTCAGAAAGGGAACCTTTTCTCTTCCTCCCCTTGGTCATCTGCAGATATACAGTGAAGACGTCGCCAGATGAACAGGGGCTGACACATTCTGAATTCCCAGGTGCAGTTGGTTGCAATCTTGGGTAGGTTACTTAATTCCTCTAGGCCTTCCTTTTACACGTAACACTCAGTCACATACAGACAGAAACTTGTTTTGAATTCTAAATACGCAATTGCTTGATAAATATTACACCGAAGGAAGTACCCAACACTAAAATGAGATATGAATGCATGACTCCATCATTAAACATAGTTAAGTGACGGAATCAGGCAAATGAGACTAACACCCCAAGCAGGACAGGCACTATGAGAAGACATCAGCTGATTTTATCTTATTTCTTCCATATGGTCTTGTGCTATGATAGTGATGTTAAATATAAAACCTTCTGCTTCTTTTGAAGTTTAAAGAAAAGTAATTCTGCACACTTTCACAGATTTTTTTCAGAGAGAATATTTTCTCTATTCACTTCTCCTTGTCATTCGTTGACTCCTGTGACTGAATCTTAGCAGTGGAGTCAAATGTGTGTTCTAACAGTACCCTTCATCAAAAGGACAAAGTGTACAACACCAAGAGTTATGTTTTGCTCTTGTGCTTTTCTTTCCTCCAGTATATAATTTTCCAAAGGGTAATTTCCTTGGCTTATCATCCCCTTTTCTCTCTCTGAAGCTGTAGACAGAAAACAAATGATAAGTCTCAAGCGTGGGAAGAAACCCATCTCACCACAGCTCCTTTTACACTTTCTATTCAAAAAATTGTCTTGGGAGACAGATAAATGTTGAGTTCCTTGTAAACTAACACAGGGTCTGGAAATAGCTGTGTTTCTGAAATCTGAATTACTTCACCCGGGAATGGATGATAAGTTAATGAGCTACCTGGAGGCATTAAAATAAGAACAACAGATTTTAGGGGATTTATTCAGTTGTGTTTTATGATTTTATTGTGCTAAGGAAAATTTGAAGAATCTTTATTTAATAAGAAAATGTGCATCTAAATAACATCATGTGTGGCAATCGTTTCCTGAAATTATCTTTCCATAAACATGAAACTGTTTTCTCACCAACTATTACACATCTGCTTTGCATGGGTTTAGCTGCTTTATTTTAATCTGTGTCTTATAATAATTTTTTGTAACTATATTAAGATAAACTCTTTACTAGTTTAGATTCCACCTTTATAATATCCTGGGAGGACTACATCTGTCTTCATTATCATTTTTGATCCTCATCTTTCAAAAGGATTGCGTTGAATAATCTATCAATGACATAAGCAAATAGTTCTTGACTGGACAAACCTCAGTTCAGTGACTTCCTAGCAGCTGAGTACATACGGCCCTCAGCCATGCACACAATCTGCACAAGTTAACATAACCTAAGGCAGATGAAGTGCATGGAGTGATTGATTCAGTGTAACGAACAGGCATTACAATCCTGATTTCATTCATTGCAATAGGAATCATGTTTATAGTTCGCTATTTCCCCTCCATCACAACGAAGAGAAAGCACCCGAGGAACAAACGTTCTCTGGTTTCTGATGGCTGGTAGGGTTGCCTTCGCTATCCTACACATACTTTCCAGTTTTTGGTCTCAGAAATCACCTTTTATATGAAACCTTTTACATGAAGCCTTGATGAAACAAATAATATAACAGATACAACTACAATCTTATTTAATATAAACCAAAGACTCAGAATTAAAGTAACACCTTTCAACACTCTAATAACACAGCTTTCACCGTTGTAGATATAGAACTGAAACTCTTCTAAGAGACTGTTTCAACTTTTTAGAGTGTTCTCTAATTCCCGGTTCTTGTCTTTCCAGTTTGAACAATTTCTGCCACAAACAAGTTACATTATCTGCTTTGGAAAATCAATTGAGGGTATTGCTGCAGAGAACAAAGCTGGAAGACATAAATCACTACGCACTGGCAAAATGCATTTTTGTGTTCTAAGAATTGCACGTATACACAAAGCACAGAGCCCATAGCAAGAGGAAGTTTCTGTGAACCCAAAGAAATGTACTAGAAAAAACCATAACCACCATAGCAGATGTAGTACGTTGTACTAATTATCCTTCTTTCTTAAATTCAGAATAAGGTGTTGGAAAATAAAGCTTCTTTTTCATTTTGAATCAGGTAGAATGTAGCACTTCAGAACAATTATTTTAACAAAGGGGAACAGTTTCTGAATAGTTTCTGTTACTTTTCCTCCGCCCTCTCCAAATACACAATTTTCTTTAGGGTTGGGAGTTTTTTTTTATATCTGTCTTTTCAAAGAGCAAAAAGCGTATTGCTATCCCCTGTTTTCCCAGGAAAGACACCAGAAGCGGAGATACAGACTGAAAGCTAATTCTCTGTTAGCTTCATCAGAACTGGAAGGACTGGGGGGGAAAAGTGAAGGCAAAGTCATCACACACTAAACTTGTGAAGTACTTGAGGCAAACGATGCTGGAATAGAAGTGCTTCTCATTAGTTTGACTAATACTGCTATCTACTACTACTATCTGCTGTACTACCAGATATATGTGACACTGGCTTTTCTGGACAGCAGTACAAAGATGGAGCATCATATTCATGATGTTTTACCATTTGGCAAATGATTTTCAAGTATGTTGAGGTACTAGCTGCTGCAGAGTTCAAGAGCAACTACAGGTATCAAAATCAGATCACCTGCTTTTAGGTAGTTTGCCAAAGAGAATACAAAACACTTCTTTCTCCTTTCTTTTGGCAATGTAAGTACTGCCAGCTGCATCCAAAATCTGTCATAAGTGTACCTTTACTAGTAGCTGCTGCTTTATTAGGACATTTCTTACATCATTAGTAGGCACTTTGTCAATAAAATAGATAATCCTAGAAAGACACAGGTCAAGCCAAGCACATGTTGGTCTTTACACTGATGTCTTTTTTTTTTTTCAATCCTTTAAAAATTATTTTGTACAAAACACCATCTAGTACCCAGAGAGAAGCCTTCAAGAAAGATTAAAGAAGCAGTAAGTTCAAATCCTCCCACATGGAAGCTGTCCCAAGAAAGAAGGCATGAAAGGAATTCACATAGCTTCAAACAGGAACTGCTTTGCTCCTCCACCAAGTCACCAGTCTTGCTGTGAAGTCCCTGGAGAGCCCCCTGAGATGAGGAGGCAGTAGGTCACAGATTCATAGCTGCTTCTCCCCTACGGCCAGGCGCTGATCTCCGTGCACCTCTCATGCCAGTCACAACACGATCATCTCTTGCTCCTCTTCCTCCTGCAGTATAGCGTGGAAGCTAAGCTATCCATGCAATGTAGGTCTCCAATATCGGCATTCAGTTTTCTCACACAAATCAAGCTTTGCTTCCTCATTTCAGTTTCAGTAGGTTTTTATTGGACATAGATGAATTATATATACGAAGTTACGAGTAAGCTGCACATGGTAGTAATTCAAGGCATTAGAAATGATGCCACAGATGATAAAAGTGAAGTATTTTCTATGAGCTAATTAACAAGATGCTATTTCAAGGAATTGGTCAAATGCCTCGCTTGCAAGTCAAAGATCCATTAATGATTTATGTAGTGCTACATATCTCATGAATATGGATTTAATTTTTAAATGACACATTTTACAACATGTGTGCTGTTCTTTGATTTATAAGAAAACAATGGCCTTAAATATGGCTACAAACAATAATTTTCCTCAGACCTATCAAAGTGTGCCATATTTGGTGTCACCCAGTAACTGTGAGGCACAGCAGCAGGGAGCTCTCCCTATGAATCACAACAACTTGTTTTGCCTAACAAGATCTTCCAGATTTCCTTACAGCCTGGTACTTGTTGCCATTTCTTAGCTTTGTTGATAAACAATTGCCAAGAAAAGGTCACAGTCAGCATCAAACGGGACATCAGTGAACAACCACAGATTCACGGGAGGCTGACTAGAGAGAAGGCTTTCGTTACAGAGCAGGGAATCCCGAGACAGTGCTCCGGAGAGAAACACCAGGCAGCAGAGAGTCAGACTAGCCTAAGAAATACCTGTTCTTGGCTTTACGGTTGACTTTCAAATTGAAAGCAAAATGATTCTGTTTCAGTTCCCAAACTTTATAATAAAAACTAGTAAATGTCAAGAAGCTTATTTCAGATCCAAGTATCATGTTTTATTTCAGTAATAAGCTTTCTAAGGTTAATGAAATAAAAGAAAATGAAAAAGGTAATTCAGACTTCAGCTTTATATTTTACACTTACAAGTGCTTTTTTTTTAAAAAAGAAAAGTAATATTTTTCTAACTAAACATTGCTGGAATTTAATGTAAATTTGTAACTAAAATTATGTCTGTCATTATACCAAAAAAAGCCCTCTTTTTTTAATGATTGAAAATATTGTAATATGAAACTGTTTGGCTCTAAGGCTGAGCTCCTTCCTTGAGTGAAAAATTAGAAATTGCTACTAAATGAACTGCAAAACTGCATTCAAAGTTTTTTCCATTTTTCTTACCAACAAATGATATTCCAAGTTGTTTGCTTTCCTCTCTAAGTTGATTCATTCTCTGTGATCTCTTTATTATCTCTGTAATTTTCCTTGACTCCTACTCCCATTGTGACTGAAAAACACATCTGTATAATTTCTTTCCATTGATTAAGGATTTTTTTCTGATGAAAATTCCTTTTTGCTTCTTTGACAGGTCAGAGTACATAACGGGTGAGCACAGAATAAAGCAGGGCAAAGAAATTCCGAATTCTGCTACTGTATCAGTAAAGTTACCAGCACAAAATCTAATACACTAGGCCCAAGAAATTATTTCAGAATAAAGCTTTATACATCCAGCTTTGGATCAGTGCAACAGAGGTATGTATTATATCTGCACTGATCCACGAATTATGGAAGTTGGAAATTTGTTTTCTGCATCGGAAAGCAGTGCCTTAGCACTTATGCCTAAGCATAGGTGGATGGAGAAAATTAAACCTAATATCTGAACTAAGACCTATCTAAATTAAGACAAAGCTTACTAACCGAAAATTTTTGCAGAGTCAATTTGTTAGAAAACATAGTGACTGGCAAGGTGAGCTCAGGATTACCAAGGGTTCGTCTCAGACAGCTGGAAGTCATCAGAACAGTGAGAAGATGTGACTTCTCAATGACACAATGCATGGCTCCGTCTGAAGTCAGCTTGAGGGACAGATCACAATGGTAACAGTGAGATCTGACCAACCTAACTGTCAGATCATCCCACAGAAGAACGTAAAAACGCTGAGCTGAACTCTTGGAACCCAGTTTCAAAACAGTGCTGAACCTGACTGCAGTGCAAAACTTTTGTATTAACTTACAACAGGAGTTCACAACGCTTATACATCTAACTTACTACCTAAAAATGCTGAAAGTAAGTACTACCTCTACGTGAGAATATATATGTATTACATTTGGAAATTTCAATTCTTCCTGCTGAGTCATTGTACTAAGCAAACTATAAAAATCTATATAACACACACCTACACACAGTGCACCCACATGTGGCCCCTTAAAAGCAAACTTAAGTTACTTACTGATCTGAAAGTATTTACTCATTTTGCAAATACTAAAAAGTACTGTCCAATTCAAAAACTGTCACACATAGCTGGTACATATTTTCTTCTATAACTTTATAACTTTGTATTAAACTTAGGTATTATGTCCGTGACACCACGAAACTGTTAATAATCCACATTGTTATCCTGCCACATATTGCGCAGTATGTTCAAACTTACGAATTTATTTTTAAACTGAGTAGAGATGGAAAGAGTCCACTTTTTCATATGCAGTATCCATTTTGTAGCTGAGGCATTTGGATAGAAATCAGCTCTTGTAGGGCACTCTAAACTCGTTCCCATCATCGCCATGTACAAATACCTGAACTAACACTAAATGAAAATCTGGGCAACAGCAGGGTAACTTTGATGGGACACCATCCTTGTCCAAAGGTAACTCAGGCAATCTTAGAAAATCATGGTGTCTTCCCCTAGTAGTGGTAATACTGTTTTGCTTATTACTTTAGTATTATTTTGCTTATTAAACTACATAAAACACTTTTTTTAAAAAAAGTACACTTTTACAAAATAACCTGGTTCTGTGGCATCTTTTTTATACATATTTTTAGAATATCTTATTTCTCTGAGGTGGTAACTGCCCAATGTGAAGGAATGGTCAAAGTGTCCGTCTTCAATATCCCTGAAAATTTAGCTCGATGGCTGACTGACTAGATTAGCAAACTTGTCTAGAAAAAGACAAGCCTTTTGGCTTAACAGAACAAAGTCTTCATGGGAAACTGAGGGAACATGTGAAGGGCACCCATCTTCTGCTGTAATGGAGTAGGAGGACAGGGTCTTGTGCTGCAAGCTCCTTTGCAAGGGGATATCTGCAGTGAGAGCAGGAGAGCTGCTGAACAGGACTTCAGTGAGGGCAGAGAGAAGGAAACCGCCTTCACTCAGAGACTTTGCAGACCCTTCCCGACCCTCGCTCAGGAAGGTCTGGTTGCTCCACAGGGAGGCAGTCACATATCTACTTCAAATTTTTATGCCAAAACACTATTCTGGCCTGGGATCTGCTTTCTGATTTCCAAACTTCCCAGTTTCTTAATAGCTGACAATCTTTTGACAGTGTTAAGGTTTTTAAATATCATCTGCAGCACACAAAACTTTCCTGTGTCAGCATTTACAGAGCAACAGGAGAATTTGTTTCTTCCCTTTTTCCCTTAAAAATATACCTAAAAAAACTGCCAACCTTCTGAAATAGCAGAAGATTATTGAGTTTCTAGAAATTATTACTGAGAATTTCTCTCCTTTGTTCCTTAGTTTACTACTTGGTTTCCATAAACGCAGGTCACTGATAGGGAAATCTTAAGGCATTATTTAAGCAAACGTACTAAAAACCACATGGCCCTGAGAGAAGCACCCCAGTGCTCTATCGTGGTAAAGACGTCAGCTAGAAAAACTAAACCAACTGCAATAAAATGAAAAAAAAACCAAAAAACAATCCCCAAACAACCACCACTAAGCCTTCAGGTCCAGAGACAACTTTCAGTGGATGATTTCAAGGAAAAGAAGTTAACTTGATCCAACCTCCTTAATAACCAGATGTTTGCAATCATCAAAAATATATCTTTTGCTGAAACAATTTCTCTGTTCCAAAGCATTCGGTTTCTAAGAGCATTTACATAACAACATGTGACATCTGAAATGCTGAAGGCCACCAACCATGGCAATACAAATTACAGTCATTTTTCAATGCTCCGTGCAAGGTGCACCACGTGCAGCGGTGGGACTGGTTGCGTTCTGTGCCGGCTTAGTCGGCCAGAGACGCTCAGCACGCCTCACCGCCACACGCTGCGCCGAGCCCCTGGAGATTCATGTCAACAGGTAGAAGAGGCTGATCTCCTTACCCGCCGTAGGCTGGAATTGGAGGAGGGGGGGCTGCTGCACGAAACGTGTTGTACACCGTGCGACCTCGGCCTCTTAGATGTGCACCTCTGTAAGCAGCGGCTGCCGTTGCGGCAGGGTACGGAAATCCTGGCACTGTGAAGGAAAGAGGAGGAATGTCAACTGTTCAGATCTACCTAGTGCTTTAAACCGAGAGTAGTGCACTAGCCTGTTTGTGCTTATAATAAAGCTCGACCATAACTGGACGAGGGGGTTGCCAATAAGTAAATTATTAGTCTCATCACCAGAGGCCTCATCTTTCTACACAGTATCTTTGTATGCAAGCAGGGCACAACAAACTGGGAATTTAGCTAGCAGTATCACAGGTGGCTCTGATTCTCTTAGACGACACTGGTTATTAAAAATAATGTTGACTGTTTTAGCTCCTGCTACCAGGAGACTCTTGAGGTCCAAGTCACCCAGTTCAGAATCAAATTTATAACGCCAGAGACATCTGCAACACGTTCTCAGATCTACCTTCAAAAGGCAGCCCTGCTTTGAGTGGAGATGAGACCATTAGACCAGGTGACCTCCAGGGATCTAAATTATCCAAAGATTTCACTGATCTAACAGAGCTTTACTTTTGTTCAAAAGTTGATTATTAACTAGGTCTTAATTGTGTACCAAGGGAAAGAAAGACAGAGCAAGAGTTTTCTCAGACTTCGGGAATGTACTTTGTTCATAACAGTATCCGTTATTCCTTCAAAAGAGAGGATTGCATAGACTGGAAATATCTGTATGAATTCAGAAAATATTCACACCCAATAGAAAAATTTAGACATGTTAAAAAAAATTAACTCATTTTTTGTATCGTCATTTCAACTAAATGTAAACATTAGTTATCATTCCACGTGAGACTTAAAATATTTTAATCAGAAATTGAATAGCAATACACTACTAGAGTTTTTTTCCCCTGTAAAATGTCTGTAAAAAACTCTCTTCATAAAGTATTTAACTGAAAAATAAAAAAGAAACTTTTGACTTTACTTTCTCTGCCATTTTTTTAACCAATACTTCATTACTTCATTACTTCATTTCTCCTTTGTACATATATTTCTGGCCAATGTTAGAACAGATATTTTTAGAAGTAATTCATCAGTGAGACAGAGAAAATCAAATCCAGCTCTGTTGGCACCCAGGTTACTGCAGTTGTGCTTCACTGTGTTGATTTTTTTCCAGTATGCAAATAAAGAGAGAAAAGAAATAAATACTGCTTAGCAAAACCCTAATAAGCAGCAAGCATATGGAAGCAACAATCTATAAACCAGTAATTTTTTCAAGTCTGAAATATGAATTGCTTTCTATCCACGTTTGTCTTTCATCAGTTTTAGCATTAAATTTTAAAAGCAGCCTTGAATTTGAAAAAGAAAACGAAAAATTCACAACTTGTAGATGTTGTTGGCTGAACACATGAAGGAAAATACTATAATTATGGTGACTTCTCCATTACTGCCTTACTACTACTAGGTCCTTCTCACTGACAAAAAGGTTGTACAGTAATTCTGCAAAGATTTACATCTCTCTGATAAAACACAGAACAACCCTATGGCAATGCAATTAAATGAAACCAGTCTTTTAAGAAGTGCGAACACCATCTTTTTATTCCTCTTTCTTTAAAAAAAAAAGTGTCAAAATCAAAACGATGAACTTCTAGAACTCAATATACTGTTGATAACTTTGCAATCAACTGCATTTAAGAAGGTGTAGAGAAATAGTCATTGAAAGCATTGCTTGGGGGGGAAAATGAACATATATATCATACTCTTGGAAATTCGGATGCTGTAACTACTTTTGCGTATGCCACAACATTGAATACTGATCAGTATAAATACAGTAGTGCTAGAATCATGACCTACTAGTAGCTCAGACCACGTAACTTTTGTCCTTATCATTACCAAGTAAACATTAACAGTCTTGCACACAAATTGGTACAATGTGCATATGAAAATGTAAAAGATCATTTTCAGCAGATTGAAGATATAAGCAACAGATAAAGAAAAGGTACAATGCTCTAATAATATTTTGGAGATGGAAGCTAGCAATACATGAGAAACACATGAGGGTTGGACATCATGGCATCATTGTTCACTTCCGTCCCTTACAGAATGTATTTGTGAATGCCACACGCCGAAGACTTCTTTATTGGCTTAAATTAGGTGATGCGCAGAACAGACATTTTAAATGGTCATGTATCGTAACTATAATCATGTCTGCTACTTCTGTAAGAGAAACAATGGACTAGTACTCTTCAGCATGGAAAACAAGTCCCTCTAGGAGGTATGACGAAGCTCCACAATTGTGAAAAATGGAGCAAATCTGGGAAAAGGTGGCTCATCACACAACCTCTAATTAAGTCTCCATGGAACCTTCCGCCACTGGATGTTATGGATGCTAAAAGCTTAAAAGTTTATATGATTGAAAGTGATGAACAGTTTTCCCTGTAGAGAAACAGTATAAAGACATAACCTCTGGTTTACAAAAACTCTCCAGATTGTACAAAGCTGACAGAATGTTGAAAGAACCATCTACCTACACATTAGCTCCAGTCTTACAACCTTTACAATTCAGCTTTTGCTCCTTTCCAAATACAGGGTATTTGTCTAGATGGAGAACTAACTTCATCTATTACGATTATCTTTGTTATCAGAGTAATGTTTAGCTGCAGTCTGCCTGCACTAGAAAAATTACTCCTTTCCACTTACTAGATGGTCATTTCTAGAGGTAAGTTTCTCCAATATTTTGAGAGTTAATGTGTCCCCCCCTTTTTTTTTTTTTAAATCATGCAAATAAATAAATAAAAAGAAAAAACCCAACAAAACAGTGCTGAGAAGAGTTTGGTTAAGTAAATGGGGAAAAATGGACTTCAGAGTCTGGCCAGGAAAAACTGATATCTGAAATGATAAACCTGAAGGTTGGGATTCTGTAGCTAGCTTGAAAAAACTGTAGTCTTTAAGGACTCTTAAAATACCAAGATTAAGACATATTTCTCTGACCTAAAAGCCACTGACACAAGATTAATGAAGTCTGACAACCTTTGAGCAGTTTGGAAATTTTTTCACTTATGTGTGCATCTGTAGTTCTCTACGTATTGACAAAAAACACACTTTTACAAGAAAAACAGAAGCCGTGGCAAAGAAAACCAAATCAGTTCAAAAAAGTCTAAGCTCAAGTGACATAACGGTGTGGGCTTGCAATACACGGTCTGGAAACTCCTGCTCTATAATCTGTTTCAGCAGTTAATTCTTTGTAATTAACATCTCCATTTGGCAATATTTAAAGCAGTTGTCTTCTTTCAATGAAATGCTCAGGGTCCAAAAGAATCTTTCTGCTGTAAAATGTACTGTTTGAAATTAACTCACTAATTCCCCCATACAGCCACACACTTTATACACGTGTGTGATGAATGGGCCTGTCTCTTGATTTTCAGAACAAATGAGTAAATACAGGTCTGATGAAAACTAACTGGAATTGTGCAGAATTTGTATGGGAGACACTGAGGATGAACCTCTGTGAAGCATAAACTCCTACAGGGTTTTGTGAGCATTTTTTTCCTTTGAATCGTACGACTCCATCCAGCTTTCACAAAGACATTTTAAAATATGTATTTTGCAGTAATTGAGCATTTATCCTAAATACTCTTTAATCTTCATGGTGGCCACACCTGGAAAAGACTTACAAGACTGGCCACTGACCTTAAATCTTTGACAGTGAACGGTTCTCTACAAAGAAATGTCACTGGAAAAGCAGAGTGCCCCCCTCAATGAATAAGTAAAAAAAGAACAGAAATTATTAAATTTTTATGAGAAAGAAGGCTTTCCTTTGTGAAAAAGGAGAAAAAGCGAGAATATAGTGACAACAGGAAGAGTCACTTAACCTACAAGTGTTTACCAAACCCAGAACACATAATAGAGGCTCAGCATTCGTGGGATATACTAAGAAAAGACCGTGATTTTTACCATTTTCAGAGGATCTGCATCACAAAAGATGTGTTAGAATGAAATGTCTGAGGTAATTTGTTTTGCTATGCTTGCCTTCATTGCCTCCTTAATGAAATCATGAAGCATAAAATGCCTAGAGTAAAGCAAAACTCTATAAAAGCTTGTAGAAGCAATTAGTAGAAGGTAGAGCAATGATTTGGAGCTCTGTCAGGAAGAGGAGAAGACATGATGGAAACTAAGCCTGAGAAATACAGAACTAAGAGTAACATTGCAAGCTCTTATGATAAAGTAAGTTCTAACAGTAGAGTTTGTATAGAACAGAATTATATCCATCCCAAAAAACTGCCTGGTCAGTCTGAAAATCATGTGCCTGAAAACACAGAGTGTCTGAAAACATGCCTTCTATTTCAAGGTAGTAATATTAAAGATAAAGATTAGAGGTAAAATAATCAACAAGATCATCTCACCCTAGATTTGAGCTCAGCAAAATAAATTCTGCTACTTCAGCCCAGGTGAGAAATCACATGGTTAGGAATATGTAATAACCACAGAGTTTATTTTGCTACAAACTTTTTAATATCCTCACCCCAAAATAACCAGCAGAAGTGGCACCATTAGAACACAACTGAAGAATGGACTTCATAAAAACAATTTTATGAAAAGGGCTCTCCGATCAGGAAGCACTAAGTGCTATTAACCAGCCCCAAAAGAAATGATTATACTAGCCAGGTGGGGTAAAGATTTTAATGACTTAGTTTGTAGGTCAAATTTCCTTAGTGCCTCAGTGCCAAAGCGTTGAAACTCAGTCAGTGTAAGTGCTATTACAATGGGGTTCACAATGTGTTTGACTCTCAGCAGGGAAGCAACTGAGTCCACTTCTAAGCAAAAGTATTTTAAATTTAGTAATTTGATGACTGGAATTCTTCTGACCCATGATAGACAAAACGCAGATTTCTCCATCTACACATTGATGATATGAGGTGATAACTAGGTTAAAAAAAAAAAGGACAGACTTTTCTAAGGACTACTATATAATCAAATACCAAATCAAAGAAACAATTTATGTTCTCATCTAATAGCCCCATCAGTTCTGTAGTTATTCATTCAGCTATTCAAATATGAATGGGACTACAACAGCAGCAACAAAAAATCAGTTCCTACAGTGGAACTGTAATTTTACTTTTTCAGATTAAAAAAAAGTGTGAAAAAATATGCTGTGGAAGTGCTTGGTTTTATTTAATATAATTGTTAAAAAGCATACAAATCGTCTTGCACTACAGGCCAGATGAAATTCTTTTAGGAATGATATGTTCGTAAGATTCCTTCTTTAAAATTATTTGTTCTATTTTCATAATTAAGAGGATAAATTTATTTTTAAAAAGGTATTATTATAATGAATATTGTCCAAAAAGTTCTCTCTTCTGGATACACTTGGTAAACATGGAAACTCTGTCAGGGTACCTCTTTCATTGAACTTTAGTTTAGATTTCAAACGTGAAATCTGGTCAGCAAATCATTTAAGCAACTAAAAAGGACTTTGGAATTAACAGGATTCCTGTTAGGATATCAGTAAAATTTAGGTAACTAGTGATTTTATATAGGAAAGAACTACAAGCATCAGAAAAAGAACAGGAAGTTAAACTTTGTGTGCACAGATGAAATTTAATCAAATCTTCATTTCTCCCAAAAGATGTAATATAAGGATTGGTCTTACTCATTATTAAATGAACATGACAGACAGGTGCACTTTCTAGACACCGTATCTCAACATACGCCTTAGAAAACAAAGCCTGAATGAACAATGACAAAATTTCAGTTCCCAAAAGGAGCAATATAACCTGGTAAAAAATACTTAAGGGTATACACTGTGTATTAAAGTTTTAAAGCTTTGGGATAGATGTAAGAGTAGCAGATGCAAAAAACAACAGGGGGCAGATTTTGTATCAAAGCCATAAAAATATACAGCCATTTTAATGGGCAATTATTCTTCACATTTGTGCTGCGGTTTGAATTTGTATGAGTGCGCCATATGCCTCAGGAAAGGTGTGCCATCAAAATGGATGAACTAATCTACCTCTCGTCACTCCTCATCCCTCTTCCTTCATGCAAACTATCAGGTCATCTGCCATCAAGAGTTTTCAAATCTTTTATGGTGAAAAATTTCCATGCTACATCATGTTTGAATCAGTTAATAGCTAATTTACTGCAACGTAGTTTAACTGTTAGAATGGTGGGGAGACACATCTACATTATTCCCATAGTTTAGGAGGTTCCCTGCTGAGGAAACACTTCAGAAGTGCTGGACAATAAATTAAAAACAAAGAGATATAATGGGTAACATGCTGAGAAATGCTAAGCAGAATAAACTCTATGACATTATCTGAGATTTCAGGAACAGAATCAGGAGTTTATCCTGACGTATGCTGTGTAGTGAGTTTTCACTTCACCATAAGAGTAATAAGTAATAGTACTTGGCGTTCTTTAAAAGCATTATAAAAACTGCGTTAAAGAGGATGCGCGCAGATCTGTGCATTTAAACACACAGCCCAAAGTACACCACAAGTAAAATTTAAGCTCTGTTTCTACAGATTTTAAAAAAAAAAGCTTTTAAACTATACATATATATACAGATTCTTCAAATTTCAGAGTAAAATAATCTTTAGAAAGTTCACAATGTTTAAAAATAGCAAGCTGAAAATACATTTTTTCACCTGTTACTTTTGAGAGATGATTATCCCTGGGGATCTAGTTGTGAATTACCTGAATTCAAAGGAAATTTGCCATATATGTCAAATATAGTCACAACCGGTCCCTTCCATTTCTTTCATTTAGAATCTATTTATGTTTTGAAGCACATACTTAAAATTAGAAGAACAGCGATTTCCTTACTATTGTACAAAAACACATGTCAGTATTAAATCCTGCTGTTTAGGAATGCATAAATTTGTATTTTCGACAAACTGTTACTTATAGGACATTCTCATTTGAAATGCATTGAAAAGCAAAACAAAAATCTCTAATTAATGTACAAGCCTAATCACCATTCTCCACATGGAAGAGTAATTTTTCACTGTTCATTTGCTCAGTGTAATCTCAAAACTGACATAACAGAAAAGCAATGGCCTATAAATCTGCTCTCATTTGTTTCTTTAATATTCATATTCCATTGAACTACAGCTGCTTGTTGCTGCAGTCTATTACAACATGCAAAACTGTCGATAAAAATATAATGAAAGGCAAGATGTGTTTCTTCATGGCTCTGTGTGCCATTTATATTAAAAAAAATAACAATAAATGACTCATGGATTGTCCCTTAGTTTGCTGCACGCTGGGCGATTAGTGATTAATTACCTTGCTGCAAATTGACATGGCACAAGGAAATTGACACAGCTCTGATTAATTAACTTTTTATGCGAGACACTTACTTACAAAACACTGCACACTGTAACTGAATCCCTTTACACAATGCTACTGCATTGTTTCCAGTCAAATCCAAATTAGCACAAAATTTTCATAAATTTGGTGAAACTTTTTCTAATAAGGTGTACCATGAAGATTACGTAAATATTTCTAGCAAGAGGACAGCTGCTTTAAGACACTGTTTTCAACTATTTTATCCTCAGACATATGAAAAATAAGATTTGTAAGATATTTCCATACCAAAGCACTAACATAATAAAATCTACTCAAAAGCCACTAAATATTTCTGTAAAAAGCAAACTGCTATTTAGCATGCTTATTATTATTTTAAATTGTCGGAAGACACTTCAATGTTCCAACAAAACTTGCTATTTGGTTACCTTTACCTTAAATTTGTTTCCAGGTTTAACTGATCGACTACTTCAACAATGACTTGCACATACTGAATTCACACATAGGTTTCATTATAATTATTTTTAGTATATATGGAATTAATCATTTTCTTTGCCCTCCTTTGTTTCATGTCCTCTAATATACCAATAAAGAAACCACCATTGGTTCCTATGTGTATCGATACCATTATACGCCAGGAATTTCTAACCTTTGGAGAAAAGTCCTGATGCCAAAGCCTGGAAACTGTCTCATCTTTTTGCCTCAACTTCTTCACTGTGAGGGTGACTGAGCACTGGTTCAGGTACCCAGAGAGGCTGTGGGGTCTCTGTCTTTGCAGATATTCCAAAGCTGTTTGGACGTGGTCCTGGGCAGCCTGCTCAAGGTTACCCTGTTTGAGCACGGGGGGGGTGGACAAGGTGACCTCCAGAGGTCTCTTCCAACCTCACTCATTCTGAGATTCAGTCACTTGATGATTCTATGGTTATCAGAAACTCCCTTATATCTCATTCTTCTCTTACAGGACAGTATATGCAGTCACCTGGATCCCTCAGGCATCAAGGTGTTTCTCTTAACACAGAGGAAAAAATGGAGAATGTGGAGGGATAAAAAAGAACTGACAAGAAGATTGAGAATTTTTTCGTAAAGCTACATGATGACATCAACCCACAAATTTGAATAAAAAAATGCTACAATTGGTGGTTAAATTACTTATTGTGTACTTTGGAACAAAGTAAGAGTACTGCATAGTTTATGCCACAAAGAATACAAACAGTTGAAGTACAAAGAATAGTTGCATTTTCACAAAAAAATGACTAACGAACAAGAAAAAGCTCAGTAGCTAAAAAAAAACAACAAAGCAACTACACCACAAATGAAAAGAAACAGTAGAGACCAGAGAAGCTACATATGATCCTAAATTAAAGAACAACCGTCAAATCCAGATGATCGAACTGATCAAGAACTTGTCTTGTGTGCCTGGTCGTTGGACATCTACAAGTTCCAAGCAAACAGAAAAATTCCCCTGTGTCTAGCTAAACACCATTTCTGAGACACAGTAAAAAGGACACGGTTGTGGAAAACTGGATGAAGAGTAGCACTACTATAAAGAGATGACAAAATTTGGTAATTTAAAAGTTCATGAAAGTCAATCATGCTAGTGACAAGGAGTTCTGTCTGGATGACACAAGAACAACCAAAACTCACCAGAATTATTAAACTGTAAAAGAGAACATTGTCAGAATGTTGTTGGGTTGGGGACAATTTAGGCAGGCAGCGATTGAGAAAAAAACCAGCTAGTTAACCTAATCCAAGCCATCATGGAAAAAAATTGTCAAAACAAAGAATATCACGTGCAAAGAATCATACAGATATTAAAAATATTATTCCCTCAAAAGTACTTACTATTTCTGAAATTCACCTAGAACAATTTTGCTGTATACAACATGGTTTTAAGAGCCATGATTTAACAACTGTCACACAATGCAAGACAGTGACACTAAAGTAAGTCTTTATTTGAAACCAAATCTTACAGGCTAAGCAGAAAACCACAAACCCAACAATTTTACAACTGACAGACAGACAGAAGGACACAAAACTGGGAGGAGTGGTGGATATACTAGCAGGCTGTTCTGCCATTCACCGTGACCTGGACAGGCTGGAAAGTTGGGCAGAGAGGAACCTGATGAGGTTCAACAAGGGGAAGTGCAGGGTCCTGCACCTGGGGAGGAACAACCCAAGGCTGGGGTGGACCTGGTGGAGAGCAGCTCTGTGGAGAGGGACCTGGGAGTGCTGGTGGACGACAGGTTGACCATGAGCCAGCAGTGTGCCCTGGCTGCCAAGAAGGCCAATGGCATCCTGGGATGCATTAGGAGGAGTGTGGGCAGCAGGTCGAGGGAGGTTCTCCTCCCCCTCTACTCTGCCCTAGTGAGGCCCCATCTGGAGTACTATGTCCAGTTCTGGGCTCCCCAGTTCAAGAAAGATGAGAAGCTACTGGAGAGAGTCCAGTGCAGCGCTACAAGGATGGTGAGGGGACTGGAACATCTCTCCTATGAGGAAAGGCTGAGGGAGCTGGGCTTGTTCAGCTTGAAGAAGAGAAGGCTGAGAGGGGACCTTAGAAATGCTTATAAATATCTGAAGTGTGGGTGTCAGGAAGATGGGGCCAAACTCTTTTCAGTGGTGCTCAGTGACAGGACAAGGGGCAATGGGCGCAAACTGAGGCAGAGGAAGTTCTGTCTGAACATGAGGAAGAACTTCTTCCCTCTGAGGGTATCAGAGCCCTGGAACAGGCTGCCCAGGGAGGTTGTAGAGTCTCCTTCTCTGGAGATATTCAAGACCTGCCTGGACGCGGTCCTGTGCAGCCTGCTGTAGGTGACCCTGCTTCGGCAGGGGGGTTGGACTAGATGGTCCCC